>JAAUYH010130216.1_pt1 | contig 48828 bp, 40 predicted proteins | sample 7278061 | NCBI WGS metagenome assembly JAAUYH01 (sample SAMN14350203, study PRJNA611818) | marine sediment metagenome | isolation source: surface marine sediment (0.6m) | place: French Polynesia: Moorea | collected 2018-08
ACGGAATGAGTTCTGATACAGCAGCAGCACTTGTTCTCGCTCGTAGGGCGATGAGACTATCAGAGCGTGTGCCTCTTCAGGTCGCCTATCCTATCATGACGATGGGAAAGCACGTCTGGAATGCATGGCACACGCTCAATAAAAAACTGAATAAACAGCTATGTTTAAGACGGCATAGCTATTTTAGCCTCTCTAACAGAGAGCTTGAGGTTATGTTGGAAGATGAATTTTTGGCAATAGCTAAGAAGGGGTTTTCCCACAAGCGGAAACGCGCTTCAAGAATTCGGTGAAAACCCGAAGGCTAGTAATCTAACCGTTAGGATTACGACTCAATAGATTTGTTGAGATTTTTATTAACGCTCAACTGTGCAAGCAGTTCAAGTCAAATAAACACTATATAGCTTTAGGGGGTCAGCAAGGACAACAGTGTATTAAGTCAGTTGTAGAAGCTATCAGAAGTTATAACGGGCTATTAAAATCATGGTGGCAGGGAGAACTGGAAAACCGACCTAAAATTCCTAATTACAGGAAATCAGGAGGTGTTTATCAAGTTGCTTTTACTAGTCAAAATATTAATTATGATGATGCGGAAAGATATTGCCGTTTATCAATATCCAAGGTCAACAAGCCAGAACTAGTTAATCCAGTTGTTACTATAATTCCTGGCTCTGGCTTTAAATCAGAACAATTGTCTGAACTTAGGATTGTTCCCCTCTTAGGTAAACTCTGGGCTGAATATGTCTACAAGGTGGAGTCAAAACAAGCTACAAGCTTGGATTATTCTCAAGGTATTGGTATCGATCCTGGGGTGTCGAATTGGCTTGCTGCTACTACATCTCAAGGTAAAAGCTTTATTATCTGTGGTAGAAAAATAAAGTCAATTAACCAGAGATATAACAAGAAAGTAGCTAAATATAAACAGGGGAAACCTCAACAGTATTGGGATGATTATTTAGCTAATTTAGCGCATAAACGAAATTGCCAAATGCGCGATGCTTGCTCAAAAGCTGCTCGCTTTGTAATAAGCTACTGCCTAAATCATGGTATTGGCAATATAGTTTTTGGCTGGGGTCAAGGTATTAAAACTAAGTCTAATCTTGGCGACCAAAATAATCAGAATTTTGTGCAAATTCCTACTGCTAGGCTCAAGGAAAAAATCAAACAGTTAGCCGAATCAGTAGGAATTGTATTTACAGAAACCGAGGAAGCCTACACCTCGAAAAGTGATTTTCTTGCAGGGGATTTTCTATTCAAATTTGGTGAAAAACCCAAGGACTATAAATTCTCAGGAAGAAGAATAACTAGAGGTACTTACAAAAGCAAATTCGGTTTAATTTCGGCTGATGCTCTTGGTGCAATTAATTGTCTAAAAAAGGTAGCGACACAGCTAGGGATGTCTCTAGCCGAGGTCGGGAGGGAATGCTTGGCTGTTCCCAAACGATATGATTTAACTTGCTTATCTAAATCATATCGTAAACGCGCAGAAACAACGCTTCAGCTTGTTTCGTAGCATCCGTTTAGAATCTAGCTTTTTCAAAGGCTGGAGAAGTCAAAGACACTATGCCAGAAAATTCAACTGCCTTTCATTTTTTTAAACTTTCATGACTCAAACAGGATTGCTATAGCTTACAACTTGTAGGTTTGCCTTACCAGATTTCCTGATAATTTTTAGCTGCTAAGTCCCATTTCTTGCCATAGATATGTATTCTATTAGTTATTCCTTTGTTGTTAACTAATTTTCCCCCTGCATGAGACCAAGACAAAATACTACCTTTAAAGTTAAATACTCTAAAGCCTTGCTCTTGTAGTTTTTTAGCATAAATCCCACTACGAGAACCGATAGTGCAGTAAGTAATAATGGTATAGTTTCGATATTTTTCCCGATCTAGTTCAAATTCTTCTTGAGAAATTGCCCCCATAATCATAGAAATTTTCATTTCCTTACGGGTACGAACATCCACTAAAATTACCCTTTCTTCTTGTTGTAATTGCTGTACTTCTTGAGCAGAAATATCCTTTACTCCAGGAAATTTACGAGCGTACTGACCATATAAAGTTTCAATTCTTTCTTGTTTCCATTCCTCAGAACGCTCGACTGGATTTTGCGCGCAACTAATAGAAGTGAGTAAGATAAAACAACTCAGAAGCAAAGAGTAATAACGGATTAAGCTGGTTGGTCTGTTCATTTTACTCTCTCGGTTTGTAAGTAGAAGAAATATAAAGTTCTTTTAGCTGCGATTTATTAACTAGTGCTGGAGCATCAGTTAATAAACAACTTGCTTGTTGTGTTTTCGGAAAGGCAATTACATCTCGAATAGACTCTTCTCCAGCTAGTAGCATTACCAAACGATCTAAGCCGTAAGCAATACCACCGTGAGGAGGAGTTCCATATTCAAAAGCTTCTAATAAAAAACCAAATTTATCTTGGGCTTCTTCTGGAGAAAATCCAATAGTTTCAAATACTTTTTGTTGGATATCCTTTTGATAAATTCTTAAGCTGCCACCACCTACTTCTACACCGTTGTAAACCAAGTCGTAGGCTTGCGCTCTGGCTGTTTTTAAATCTTGAATATCTTCTGGGTAGGGTGCAGTAAAAGGGTGATGGAGAGCTTCTAATCTTTTTTGGTCTGCATTCCATTCAAACATAGGAAATTCTGTCACCCACACTAGATTAATTTTGTTTTCATCAATTAAACCTAGTTCTTTGCCTATGACTTGACGTAGGCGATCGAGGGATTTATTAACTGTAGCTATATCTCCAGCCCCAAATAATAATAAATGACCTGGTTTAGCACCAGTTTTAGTTAATAATTCTTGTTTCTTTTCTTCGGTTAAATTATCTTTAATTGCGCCAATAGTATCAATTTCATTATTCTCTCGAACGCGGATGTAAGCAATACCTTTAGCGCCTGCTGCTACAGCTTCATTAAAGATATCTCCTTTCGGTTTAATTCTGACATTGGAGATAGCATCATTACCCCCAGGAATAGGTAAAACCTTGACAGTTCCTCCACTTTTCACTGCCCCAGAAAAAACTTTAAATCCAGAATCTTTAACTATTTCAGCTACATCAACTAACTCTAAACCAAAGCGAGTATCTGGTCTATCTGTGCCGTACTTTTCCATCGCTTCAGTATAGGTAAGACGGGGAAAGGGACGAGGTAAATCAGTATTTTTAACCTCTTTGAAGATGTGAGAAATTAACTGCTCATTCAGTTCGATAATTTCATCTTGAGATAGGAAACTCATTTCCATATCCAGCTGAGTAAATTCTGGCTGTCTGTCGGCGCGTAAATCTTCATCCCGGAAACAACGGGCAATTTGATAGTAGCGATCGCATCCCGATACCATTAACAATTGTTTAAATAACTGTGGTGATTGAGGCAAAGCATACCATTCCCCAGGATTAACACGGGAGGGGACAAGATAATCCCTTGCTCCTTCAGGAGTAGAGCGAGTTAGGATGGGGGTTTCCACTTCAATAAAATTATGTTCATCTTCAAGGAAACGACGCATCGCTTTGACTACTTCATGGCGCAGTTGTAGATTTTTCGCCATGCGATCGCGCCTTAAATCTAAGTAACGATATTTTAAGCGTAAATCTTCCCTAACGGATTCTGTATCTGTCGTAAATACCTGAAAAGGCAACTGTTTATTAACACTATTCAAAATTTCGATCGAATCAGCATAAATCTCTACCTCCCCAGTAGGTAGTTTAGGATTAAGAGATTCTTCAGGACGCTGACTTACATTGCCACTAATTCTAACTACATATTCACTACGTAAACAACCCGCATCCTGATAAGATTCGGGAGTACGTTGAGGATCGCTAACAATTTGCACTGTGCCAGTGCGATCGCGTAAATCGATAAAAATTACCCCACCGTGATCTCGGCGACGATTTACCCAACCATACAGAGTAACGGTTTTATCAATATGTTCTGCTCGTAGTTCTCCACAATAGTTAGTTCTCATGTTGGCTTAGGGAAAGTGTAATTTTAAGTACGGTGTTTCTTGGCAGAGCACCAGAATTACCAATTTATCACTAAATCTTAAATAGATTAATAATTTAATTGCACGTAATCACCCTAGATTTTAGCTTGTTCTAGGAGGGGCAGAGCAAAATTATCAAGATTTATGTTTAGTTGTCACCAAAACTATAGATAGTTTGACTTTCTAAATTGGCACAGAGTTCAGAAGGTTTTTTACTGAGAGGAAAAGTTTGTCGATCGAGCTTCATTTGTAAACCCATCATCGAATCTTCTCCTCCAGCAATCAAAAATTCTAAACGCTCAATTTCTTGCCAAGTAGATATGTGGTCTAAAATTTTAGTAATACCACTAAGATAGGGATGATTACAATCTCGATACCAGTCTGAAGAAGCTAAGTGGGGTTGATCGAAACCAAGATGGAAAATAAGCGATGGTCGGCTAAAAAGAGCGATCGCTACTGGCCTAGCTTCTTCTTGTAGTAAAAAATCATGAGATTTGGCCAGATGGCGTATTTTATCTAATTTTTCGTAGCGTGCCGTAACCGAAGTAATTTCTTGTGACCAAGTAATGGCTACGGTAATCAGATAAGTTTGTAGGAGTAAATGACCTAATTTTTTAGCTTTGGTGGCTAAATATTCAGAATTGTGATCGTTAGTTTCAATTAAGAGAGGAAGGCGATCGACTACTTCTAAACCATAACCTTTCAACCCAGCAATTTTACGCGGATTGTTGGTGATGAGACGAATTTTTTTAACTCCCAAATCATTGAGTATTTGCGCTCCCATACCATAGTCCCGTAAGTCCGCAGGAAAACCTAAACGCTCGTTAGCTTCTACCGTATCTAAACCCAAATCTTGTAAGGTATATGCCTTGAGTTTATTAACTAAACCAATACCCCGTCCTTCCTGCCGTAAATAGACCACTACTCCTAACTCTGCTCCTTCAATCATGTTTAAGGCAGCTTGTAGTTGCATACGACAATCACAACGAAGAGAGCCTAAAGCGTCCCCTGTCAGACATTCAGAGTGCATCCGTACCATCACAGGTTGGTCGGGAAAATCACTAAGATTCCCCTTAACTATGGCAAGATGCTCTGTATCATCTAGGGTATTACGGTAAGCATAGATTTGAAAGTTGCCAAATTGACTAGGGAAATGACAAACCGTTTCTCGATAGACAAAACGATCGTGTTGGAGGCGATAACCGATCAGATCGGCAATGCTAATTAGTTTAAGTTTATGTTTTCTAGCATACTTGAATAACTCTGGCAATCGTGCCATCGAGCCATTCGGGTTTTGAATTTCGCAAATCACCCCTGCTGGATATAAACCTGCTAATCTGGCTAAGTCTACTGATGCTTCTGTATGTCCTGCCCGTTTTAGAACTCCGCCCTTTCTTGCTCTTAAAGGAAAAATATGACCAGGACGAGCTAAATCTTCTGGTTTAGAGGCAGGATTAATAGCTACTTGAATAGTCCGAGCGCGATCGTCAGCCGAGATTCCTGTAGTTACTCCCAGATGAGTTCCTGCATCAATACTAACGGTAAATGCTGTTTGGTTGCTGTCAGTATTTTTACTCACCATCAAAGGTAGATCGAGAGCATCCAGCCTTTCTGGAGTCATTGCCAGACAAATCAACCCCCTAGCCTCTACTGCCATAAAATTGATCATATCAGGGGTGGCAAATTGGGCTGCACAAATTAAATCGCCCTCATTTTCCCGATTTTCATCATCAACAACAACAACAGCGCGACCAGACTTAATATCTGCTAGGGCAGTATCAATAGAATCAAAAGTAAATGAGTTAAATGAATTGTTTTGAGGTGTTTCCACTATATAGAACTGAATTTAGAAAAGGTACAGTGTGTATTACTCCTCTCTCTCTTTTTTCTGATTTTAGCGCGTTTGAGCCAAGTGATCGAGATCAACTCTAGACTAAATTATCAAAAGCTTACAAATTCAAGCTAAGATTACCTTTGAGAACTTTCGATTTGCTCATTAAACTGCTTAGCACTATTACTATTTTCGCTACGATTGAATAAATATAACCAACCTGCGAAACTTAGAGCCATAGCAGCAACTAAAAGGGCAGAGATCACCGCGTTTCGCATTATCTGTAATCTTCTATCTAAATCTTTAATAGAAGCTCTGAGGGGATTAATTAAAGTCATCAACTCACTACGATACTTAGATTCAAGATCTTCTGGCGTATTACGCATTTCATCTCTTTGTACCGCCCATTCTTGTAATGCTGCTCTTTGACGAGACCAATCTGCTAAAGCAGTATGTAGCTGAGAATCTAATTCGGTTTTGATATTAATTAGTTGTTTAGTTAATTGAGAATCAAGGGTACGATTTGCCTCACTAAATTGATTTTGGACATTAAAAAGTTCGCTACGTAATGATTCCCAACTTTTTTTAGTCACCTTTTCTAATTCTTGGAAGCGTTTTTCATAATTTGAGTCAATGGCTTTAGGGTTGAGATTGTTAACAGACGCTTGTACTTTTTCTAATTGCTGTTGAAATTTAGTTTCATAGGTTTGAAGCAAGTCTTCCAGTTGTCTTTGAAAAGCAGAGGTATCCTCTTCGCTGACTGGTAGAGTTGGTTTAGTCTCAAAATAGACGGAGCGAATTTTCTCGGCTAGCTCTTCTGCCGTTGTATTTTTTAATAGATAACCTTTTGCTCCTGCTCGTAGAGATTTACCCAAATACATATCATCGTCATGGGCACTCAAAAAGATTACTTTTGCTTTGGGAAACCGCTCAGATATGACCTTGGTAGCCTCTAAGCCATCCATTTTAGGCATATCAACATCCATCAAAATGATATCTGGTCTTAGTTTTTCTGCTTTAACGATCGCTTCTTCGCCATTGTGGGCAACTCCTGCAACCTCAAAGTCTTTTTCTACTTCTAACCAAGTCTTTAAAACTTCACAGAGAAGGGCTTGATCGTCTACTAGTAATATACGAATCATTGAGTAAACCTAAAGAAACAAGATAGCCAAATCCTACCTTATGTTTTACGCTGATCCTAGTTGATAATATTAAATAATTTTATTATTAACACCAAATTATAAATTAATTGTAAATTTTTCTTAGGGGATTGGCAAATAACTAATTTCTAGAGCGGGATTTATCATCCAGGGATTTTTTGCTGACTTCTAATCTCAATAAGCACCAAAGTAGACATTTTCTGATAATTTCTTATTAGGAGTAAATTTAATGACCGTAGATGCTGCTATTGCTGAAGTTTCTATTAAAGGTAATTTAGAGCAATTTTTAATTGTATTAAGTGTTTCTTTAAGTGTTGCTACTATTTCCCGTATTTTTAGCTGGTTTAGACAAATTCCTTACACCCTACTATTAGTAATTGTCGGGCTGGCACTAGCTTTTGTCGATATTCGTCTAGTTAATCTCTCTCCTGAATTAATTCTCGAAATTTTTCTGCCTCCATTATTATTTGAAGCTGCTTGGAATATTCGCTGGCGTAGCTTAAAAGACAATTTAATACCTGTTACCCTTTTTGCCGTAATTGGTGTGGTTATTTCTGTGCTTGGGGTTGCTTTTGCCTTAAGTAGTTTTACTACTCTATCTGTTGCTACTGCTTTACTGGTAGGGGCTAGTTTAGCAGCTACCGATCCCGTTTCTGTAGTGGCATTATTTAGAGAACTAGGGGCAAGCAAACGCCTAACAATAGTTATGGAAGGGGAAAGTTTATTTAACGATGGAGTGGCAGTAGTCGCTTTTCTTTTGTTAGTAGGCATTCCTTTAGGTATTGAAGAATTTTCTCTAACTACTACGCTGGTTAAATTCTTTACCTTTGTGGGAATTGGTTTGGGTGTTGGAAGCATAATTGGGTTTGGTATTTCTTATTTAACGCAAAGATTTGATTTGCCTTTAGTAGAACAATCTTTAACTTTGGTTTCTGCTTATGGAACATATTTAATCACAGAAGAATTGGGAGGTTCTGGCGTAATTGGGGTAGTTACCGTCGGGATCATTTTGGGTAACTTTGGTTCTCGTATTGGCATGAATCCTCGTACCAGATTATTAGTATCAGAATTCTGGGATTTTCTCGCCTTTTTTGTTAATTCGATCGTATTTTTATTAATTGGCGATCAAATTAATTTCACTAGTCTACTTGATAATTTAGATTTAATTATTATTGCTATTATCTCTGTCTTGGTTACGAGAGCAATTGTAATTTATGGCTTAGGAAACCTGAGCAATCTAGTTAGTAAGGTTAAGCTTAATTTCCGAGAACAAACTATTTTGTGGTGGGGAGGATTACGGGGTTCTGTTTCTATTGCTTTGGCTTTAAGTGTCCCTGTATTCTTGTCTGGTAGGCAAGAAATTATTGATACAGTATTTGGAGTTGTTCTATTTACCCTATTAGTCCAAGGGTTAACTACTCAGTGGTTTTTAGGAAAATTGGATTTGGTTGGAGATCAACCTCTCCGTCAAGAATATTCAGAATTATTAGCTCGTCGTGTTGCTCTAAAAAGAGTACTAGATTATCTAGCTAATAGCGATATTTATCAGGAAATAGATCCAGAATTTTATCGCTACCAACAAGGATTAGTCAAAGGAGAATTACAAAGTATTGAAGACAAAATTGAGAAGCTACAAAAAGATCATGATAATTTGCGATCGCTAACTATCGAACAACTAAAAGAACAACTTTTAGATATAGAAGCCGATACCTATGCAGAATTCATTCGGGCAGGAAAGTTGAATGAAAATCTCTCTCCTGTTTTACAAGAAATTATGGCAAAAGCATCAGAAAGCTAAATTATTATAAGTACTTCAGCAAAATCTAGGTGTGTACAGCAAAATACTTTTAAAATGTCAATTAAGTTTTACTATACTTGGGTGATTTTTAAGGTAGATTTAGTGTATAGTCTCCGATTATATTTTGTCTTGGGAAGTATCTATGACGAACAATGTTCCTCCTCAGCTTAACGGCAACAAAGTTTCCTCTGAAGAAACTGTATTTGCCGAATCAGGTAAATTAATCAAACTTCAACTACAGAAAGAGTCCGATCGAGATCGACAAAGCTCAAAGAAACCAAAAGTAGATTTTAAGACTCTAGCCAAGGTTTTGGCTATCTCAATTATTCCTTTGGCAGTGTTGGCAATAGAAGTAACTACTTACTACCATGCTAGTCAGTCGTCTTTCAAGCAAATTGACGACAGAGAGTCAACTGAGCCAAAACCACTAGAACTGTTAATACCTATCCTGTTAATGGGTGTTGGAGCAACAGTATCAGGTGCTTTAGCTGCACTGTGGATTAATCGTATTCTTAACTCAACCAAAACTAATAAGAAGACTACCCAGGAAGCAAAAATCAGACAGGAGTTGACAGAGCAAATACAGTTATTAACCAAGGCTGCCGAGAAAATTCGTAACGCTCTTACCCAAGAAGATATTTTTCAAATTGCTGTTCAAGAAGCCCGCAAAGCCATATCTGCCGATCGAGTATTAGTTTATAGCTTAAACGAGCAGTCTGAGGGCGAAGTGATTGCGGAATCAGTTGATTATCTCTATCCTCAAGCTTTAGGAGCAATCATAGATGACCCTTGTTTTAGTATTCATTACCTAGAAAAATATCAAAATGGTCGTGTTAAAGCTACTGATGATATTTATCAAGCTAATCTAACTGCCTGTCATATCTCTCAATTAGAACCTTTTGCCGTCAAAGCTAATTTAGTTACCCCTATTCTCAATCAAGGGAAGCTAATCGGTTTATTGATTGCCCATCATTGTGCAGCACCTCATGCTTGGCAACAATCAGAAATTGATGTAGTAACTCAAATTGCCATACAGATAGGTTTGGCTTTAGACAATATTAAGCTCTTAACTACTTCTGCCGATCTTCGACAGCAGAAAGAAACAGAAACGAGAAGAATACAATCCCTAACTAAAGCTACGGATAACATTCGTGCCTCCCTCAATCAAGAGGACATTTTTCAAACCGCCGTTGAAGAAGCTCGACAAGCCATATCTGCCGATCGAGTAGTAGTCTATAGTCTCGATGAGCAGTCTCAGGGTGAAGTAATTGCGGAATCAGTTGATGCTCGCTATCCTCAAGCTCTAGGCGCAAATATCGATGACCCCTGTTTTAATGCTTACTATTTAGAACAATATCAAAACGGTCGTGTTAAAGCTACTAATGATATTTATCAAGCTAATCTAACTGCCTGTCATATATCTCAATTAGAACCTTTTGCCGTCAAAGCTAATTTAGTTACCCCTATTCTCAATCGAGGAAAGCTAATCGGTTTATTGATTGCCCATCATTGTGCAGCACCTCATGTTTGGCAACAATCAGAAATTGATGTAATGACTCAAATTGCCACACAGATAGGTTTAACTTTAGACAATATTGAGCTTCTAACTACTTCTGCCGATCTTCGACAGCAGAAAGAAACAGAAACGAGAAGAATACAATCTTTAACTAAAGCTACGGATCACATTCGTGCTTCCCTTAATCAAGAGGATATATTGCAAACCGCCGTTCAAGAAGCCCGCAAAGCCATATCTGCCGATCGAGTAGTAGTCTATAGTCTCGATGAGCAGTCTCAGGGCAAAATGATCGCTGAATCAGTTGATTCCCGCTATCCTCAATCTTTAGGCGTAATTATCGATGATCCTTGTTTTAGTACTTTTTACCTAGAAAAATATCAAAATGGTCGCGTTAAAGCTACCAATGATATTTATCAAGCTAATTTGACTCCTTGTCATTTAGCTCAACTAGAACCTTTTGCTGTTAAAGCTAATTTAGTTGTTCCTATTCTTACCAAAGGCAAAATAATCGGCTTACTCATTGCCCACCATTGTTCAGCGCCCCACGTTTGGCAGCAATCAGAAATTGATGTGATGACTCAAATTGCCAAACAAATTGGCTTTGCTATTGATAACGTAAGTTTATTAAGCGAAGTATCTCAGCTATCTCAAACCTTTCTGAAACAACTTCCCTCCGTAACTAATTTTGCCCAAGCTGCGATCGCTAATGCTAGACAAGCTCAAATTCAAGTCCAGCAAACCAGTCAAACTATCAAATCTGGCTCTGAAGTTGCTAGCCAAACTGTGTACGATTTCTCCAATATTCAAGGAGATCTCGATCAAACCATCACGAGGATCGGACATTTAGCTCAATCCTCCCAAAAAATATCTCAATTAGTCAACTTTATCGATCATTTAGCAACACAGATTAATCTTCAAGGGATGAATATGCTTATTCAAGCAAGTAAAACAGACGATATTTCTCACAATCCTGCTGCTTCTCCTTTGTCTCAAACTATGGAATCTTTAAGAGGAGATCTAGCAGAGGCAAAAGCAGAAATTCAATCCTTTGTCGGCAAAATAGAAACAGAAGTTCAAGACTTAAGTACTGCCATCAAATCTAGAACAGAAAAGGTGGTTAAAGGTACTGATTTAGCAGAAAAGACTCGACAAAAGCTCGATCAAATTGATACTGTTACCAGTCAAATGAATGTCCTCTTGAGCAATATTATTAGTGCTGCGGAAAAAGTTCAAACCTCTACCTCTGCTAGTCAGGCAATGCTGGGAACTAAAAGTCTTGTGCCTCAAAATTCAGAGCAATCTCAAGTATTCTCTAATTCCTTAAATCAGTTAATGGAAGCTAGTTTAAGTTATCCGCAGAATAAAGATATCCACTCTGAAGATATTCAAGAGAATAGGGAATAGCTAATAGGTTTGAGTGAAGTACTCACAATCTTCCTCCGCACCTCTGCACCTTTACTTAATTCCTACTCTCTAATCTCCTTAGAGCATTAATGGGGGCATCCCAATTTGGTTTAAGAGAAATAGCCCTTTCGTAAGACCTAATTGCTTCTCGATTTTGTTGCAAACTCTCTTCGACTAGACCTTTGCCAAACCATGCTTCGTAAGAATTACGATTTACTTCAATTGCTCTTTCATAAGATTCTAGGGCATCATAATACAGTTTCTCAGATTTTTGAGCATTACCTAGTCCAATTAGAGCAGGAATATAGTCTTCTTTAACTTTGATGGCTTGCTGATAAGCTTCAATAGCTTGTTGATATTCTCCTTGTTTAAAGTAAAGTTTGCCTAGGTTATTCCAAGGTACAAAACTTTTTTCTTCATTCAATTGAATAGCTTGTCCAAAGTTAGCTTTGGCTTGATTAGGTTGATTCATCTCCATATAAGCCTCACCTCGATTATTCCAGGCTTCAAAGAATTCTGGTTTTAGTTGAATTGCTCGATCGTAGGCTTCTACCGCTTGTTGATATTCTTGTAATCCTTCTAAAGCTAAACCTTTACAGTTCCAAAAATAAAAACTTTGATGAACTTCTAAGCCTCGTTGGCAAGTTGCTAACATTTCGTCATAACGTTTAAGATGACTTAAGGCAGTTGCTTTTCTCAGCCATGCTATCTGAAAATGTTTGCTGTTTTCCCCAACTTTTTGAAAACCTTGGTTATAGTATTGAATGGCTTTTTCGTACTGTCTAGATTCTAATTGAGCATCAGCCTGAGCAAATAAAACTATTGCTTCGTATTGTAGCCACAGATATCTACCAAAAACTAAAGCTATAGAACCTAACGCTGTTACAGCTATCATAACTGCGTATTTGGTATACCAAGGTCTCAATTTTGAGGGGTTGCGGATTTTCTTTAAGTCTCTTAAAACTTGAGAGGCGGATTGGTAACGTTGTCGTAAATCCAATTTGACCATGCGGTCGATGATAGCCTTTAACTGTGGGCTAACCCTAGCTTTATTTTGCCAAATAACTTCTCCTGTCTGGTTATTCTGCTCTAGATATTTCGGTGCAATTCCCGTTAAGGCATATATGGCAGTCATGCCCAAAGAATATAAATCACTTGCTGCTACAGGTCTTTGCGCAATTTGTTCAGGGGGAAAATATCCGCTCTGACTATCGGGAATAATATTAGCAGCTTCAGCGATCGCGCCAAAATTGACCAGAGATATATTTTCATTGTTTTGACCTCTGATCAAACTAGAAGGCTGAATATTTTGATGAATAATTTTTTGTTTATGGACAGAAATTAAAATTTTAGTTGTATCTTTTAAAAAGGCAATTACTTCTTCTTCATTCAAGCTTATTTCTCGATTAATTATCTGTTGTAAATCTTCTCCGTCCACAAACTCTTGGACAATATATAAATTTTTTCGATCAACAAAATATTCGAGAATTTTTGGTATATACTCAAGTTTATTCAGTTTCGCTAACTCTGCTATGATTAGTTTCAATCTAGCTTCTGCTGTTTCTACACTGACAGCTTGATTATTTTCTAGAGTTAAAATTTTTAAAACGTATAAGGGCTGTTGTTCATGTTTTAAATTTTTGACAACATAAGTACAAATTCCTTGTTCTCCACCTAAATATCTAATAATTTGATACTCTTCCTGAATGGTAGTCCCTATTCTTAGCAAAGGCTTGAGGTCTTGCAGCACTTCCGTTGCCGAGCCGTAACGCTCCAAAGATTGAGGATTAATCATCTTTTTGATTACTCGTACTAACTGGTTAGATACGGAAACTAGATTAGTCCAGGTAGTAGTATCCTCTGTGGATGTTTGCTCCCATTCTATGGGCGATCGACCAGTTAAGGCAAAAATAGCAGTTTTACCCAAAGCATATATATCGCTACTATATACTGGTCTACCATGATTTTGCTCTGGAGACATATAGCCAGGAGTGCCAATAACTTGTGTTTGATCGCGAGCAGGATCTAGCACAAAAGTACCAATCTCTTTGACTGCACCAAAATCAATTAAAACAATCTTGTTATCTATCTTGCGTCTAATTAAATTAGATGGTTTGATGTCGCGATGGATAACTCCCTGACGATGAACAAAGTCGAGAATCTCCAGTACATCACAAAGGAAATAAATCAATTCTTCTTCTTTTAAAACCTGCCGATTTACTTCCTGCTCAAATTCTTCTCCCTCAATAAATTCTTGAACCAGATAAAATTGCTTCTTTTCTTCAAAATGAGCCAGTAGTTGAGGAATTTGCTGATGATTACCTAACCATTGCAACACTGTTGCTTCGGTAGCAAATCTTGCTTTGGCATTTTCCCAAATAGCTGGACTGTTAAATCTTGGTTGTAGTTGTTTAACTACATAAATTGTTCCTTCTGATGCTATATCCACAGCTAAATAAGTAGTGGAAAAACCGCCACTACCTAATTCTTTAACTATGCGATATTGCCCGCCAACTATTTCTCCAGAATTGAGTATTTTGTATCCATAGTCAACTTTCTGGTCTGGAGTATATTCTTGGGAACTAGAAATTGGTATAGTGTAGTCTGGATCTGACATATCCTATCTTGAATCAAGATTTTTAAATTTTAGCGAAGATCAACTCCAAGTTATTTGCCAAGTTTAAATACGTTACCAAAAATCCTTGAGAATTAAGTCATAACCCATGCAACAAAAGTGCGATTGAGAAAATTAGGAATAAAAAAGCTTTACTAATTTTATTAATCAAAAGGGACAAATTTAAGATAACATCTTCAATATTCAACTATTGTATAATCCTAGTCTGTCAACTCTTCAAACTTACGGAAATTAAAATGCAGTTTTTTCGTCAATATATTAGTCCCCTATTAATATTCTTAATCTTCCTGCTGGCTTTAGTAGCAGTAAGTGCTCGCATTTTCTTACCTTCAGACATGGTAGCCCCTGCTCCTATTTCTGTCGAAAATTCAAGTTCGTATCTACCCCAGCCCTTTGTCTAACTGTAAGTTAAATTAGCTGCTGCCTAATCAACCTAAATTTTACCCTAGTAGGAGTCTTTTTGATTTACTCCCGTTTTTAAGCCAAATTTCAATGTTTACGATGCAAAAATTGGATTGTAAATGTTAATTTTAAACATGTGGGAGTAAAAATTAATTAAATAGATTTTAGTCGATTTTGAAGAATATTTGGGTATAAGAACTGGATGAATAATAATGCACAGATGGACTATCAGTTAAAAATGGGCACAACTAAAGATAGATCTCTGTTAAGTAAATTTATGTACTTAACTTATCAAGAACTATTTCCTCAGCAAACTGATTTTTCCCATTTGACAGAAACAGTAAACAAATATTTTTCAACTCTTACTCCTGTCTGGTTTGTAGATAGAGAAGAACACCAAGAATCGGTCGATTTAACTGTTGCTTGCTTATGGATGGGAAACGCCATAGATCAAGTGACAGGAGAGCGGTATGCACATATTTTTTTGATATTCGTTTTGCCAGAGTATAGAAAACAAGGAATAGGCACTAAGCTAATCTCCGTCGCCGAGAATTGGGCAAAAGCTAGAGGCGATCGACAAATAGGACTACAAGTATTTACTAAAAACAAGCCAGCCCTAAATTTATATCATCATCTAGGTTTTCAAACTCAGTCTATATCAATGATTAAACCTTTATTCGCAATTCCCAATTCTCCAGCCCAAACATTTGAGAAATTTCCGAAGATAAGATAACTTATTCAATTATGCAAGATGATGAATTAATTTTATTGGATACGGACGAGGAACTAAGCAGTCCTCTAGATCGGCTAGAGCCTGTAGAGTCAGAATCAGCTATTCCTCCCCCTGATATAGAACAAATGCTGGTGCTGCTGTCTGATCCAGAAGCATCTCAGAGAATGCTGGCAGCAAGAGTTTTTTGTGAATTAGAAGAATCTCGCTCCATACCTCTGTTGATCCAACTCCTTAAAGATGAGTGTCCCCTGGTGAGAGTCAGTGCCAGCTATGCTTTAGGACGCAACACTAGTTCTGAAGCGGTAGAACCCTTGATTGAATTACTTAAATATGATTGGAATGGCTATGTTAGAAAAGGAGTGGTTTGGGCTTTGGGGAATAGTGGCGATCGCCGAGCCTTACAACCGTTGATTAATGCTTTAAAAACAGATATTTCTGCTGTACGTCTTTGGGCTGCTAGCAGTGTAGCTCAAATCGCCAAACTAAATTATGAAGATGTTATTATTGCTATCCCTCCTCTGATTGAAGGTTTAAGAAGAGATCCTATTGCTGCGGTACGTAGCAACTGTGCTTGGTCGATCGGTCAGTTATGTCGAGAATTACCCTCTAATGTGGTTTATGCGACGGCGATCGATTCTCTGATAGAATCTTTAGTAGAAGATGAAGACCTTGGTGTTAAAGACGATGCTAGAGTCGCTATTCTCAAAGTAGGCGATCCTAGAGGCTTACAAATGATCGAAGAATTAGAATTTGAAGGATTAATTTAAACTAGCTATTAGCTAAAAAATACTGGATGACAAAACCTTTAATTATTGGTGTAAGTGGTGCTTCTGGCTTAATTTATGCTGTACGCGCCCTCAAATTTTTGCTGGAAGCAGATTATGCGATCGAATTAGTCGCTTCTCGTGCTAGTCATATGGTATGGCAAGCAGAACAAAATACTCGTATGCCTACTGAACCAGATCGACAAGAAAATTTCTGGAGAGAACAAGCAGGAGTATTAGATAAAGGTAAACTATTTTGTCACCATTGGGGAGATGTTGGTGCCAATATTGCTAGTGGCTCATTTCGCACTGAGGGTATGATTATTATTCCCTGTAGTATGAGTACTGTAGCTAAAATTACTGCTGGGTTAAGTTCCGATTTGTTGGAAAGGGCAGCAGACGTACAAATTAAAGAAGGTCGTCCTTTAGTTGTTGTACCTAGAGAAACCCCCTTCAGTTTGATTCATTTGCGTAATTTAACTTCTTTAGCAGAAACAGGTGTTAGAATTGTGCCTGCTATTCCCGCTTGGTATCACAATCCTCAAACAGTTGAAGATTTGGTTGATTTCGTAGTTGCTCGTGTTTTAGATCAACTAGATATCGATTGTGTGCCTTTAAATCGCTGGGAAGGATATTAGAGACAAGGAAATTTCTAAATTACGCTATCGAAATTCAAAATGAATACCCCCAGCCACTATATTCTCAATCTGGCATTACTTGGTAAAAGCATTGCCCCAAACGATAATATAGCCATCACCGTTGGTGCAATTTTGCCAGATATACCGATTTTCTTATTTTATTTAGTTGCCAAATTTATTTACAAATTACCAGAATCCAAAATTTGGTCAGAAGCTTACTATCAGACTGTTTGGCAAAATATTATTGCTCTTTCTCATTCAATTCCTGTAGCGTTAATTGGGTTGATTATTTTTATTTATCTTGACTGGCAAACTGGTGTGGTATTCTGTGTAAGTATAATTTGCCACTGTTTACTCGATTTACCAGTGCATCATGATGACGCTCATCGTCATTTTTTTCCCTTAAGTAATTATCGTTTTATCAGCCCATTTTCTTATTGGGATATCAATCATTATGGGCGAGTTGTGGCAGCGATCGAACTTTTGCTAGTATTAATAGCTAATCCTTTGGTACTAGGACTACTCAATTCACCTATCACCAAAGGAATTGTTATTGCTATTGACTTAATCTATTTATTTGGCTACTTCCGTTTTTATTTGTTGACTTAAAGGCAAGGAAATATCATCTTACACACTCTTTTAACATCCTTTTACTAGAACAAGAGTCACTAGTTCAGACAAGCAAATTTGGCGGAAGAGTGCTAATTACTAACTTATTTTTATTTTTAGCTTATATTGGAAGCGAACACAGCTACCGCGATTGTTCCTCCAATTACTAAAGCACCCAATGTACCAAAAATAAGATAATTCCGTTTCTCTGCTTTAGTTGGTGGTTCTGCTGTGTACATTTTTGGTTCGGCTGCGAAGTTGTTTAGCCTTCCCCCTTCTTCTGTTGTATATGGCATATATTAAAACCTCTTATGTGATTATAAATTTACAAATTGTGATTAATTTTAATTTGCGCTTGTTAAAAGCATACAACAAAACTTAACATTTATGACAGTGATAACTTATTTAGAACCAATTTCTAGCTTTAATTTTGGTTCGTCAGAAGTCACAGAGATTTCTTCATAACTAAGTTTAAGCAAAACATTGGGCTGGATGGCTGTAGAGGCAGAAACTACCATGCCATTGCCTTGAGATCCAAAACCATAGCCTAAATCCAATGTCCAGCGATATTTATTTTTGTCTAATTTTTTGCCTGAGTTTACTCTCCAACCCCAAATATTTAAATGTTCTTCGCTGTGTTTAAGTTCACGAGTTGCATATTTGAAGAAGAGAGAACACTGAAAACCTACATCTTGAGAAGAGAGAAAAGCATAACTTAATTCAGAATTAGTTTTGAGAGGCTTGTTGGTATGCTTTAGCTGAAAATTACCAAACTTAGAATTTATATTCCATTGCAAATTATCATTATTGTCTAAATTGGCACTAGCAGCAAAAGAAAAGTAATCAATTTTAAAGGCAACTTTAACTCCTGCATTCAGAGATTCTTTTTCCGTATTGCCTTTGGCAGTCAACGTTAAGCCAGAAATAATTCCCCAATTTAAATCAAATTTCTGTTCGGCATCCTTACTGTGAAAATTAAAGACAAAATTTTGGGCAGGTTGAAAACGAACATGAGAGTGAAATTCTAAACCTTGATCTCTACTCAGTAGAGAAAAAGTTGTTTTGAGCGGAATATCTTTGGGCTGAAAAGATATTTCACTAAACCCTAGTAGAAAGCTGTCGTAGACAAAACCCATTCCTAGAGTAATATCTTGTGATACACCACTATGAAAAGCAACACCACCACGAAAATCTTTAAACTCTCCCAATAAGTTGTCTTTTTGGACTAAATTTTTACCGCCCCCACCAGAAACCGTTAAAGTAGATCTTCCTGCTGGTAAAATTGGATAAGGATTATTTTTTTCTAGTTGAAGTTTTACAGGTTGAGTCTCGTTTTTTCCCCATTGTTCAACAGTAGTTAAACCCCAGTATTTACCGTTACTGCTTGGCCAAAAAGTAGGATGGAAACCCAAAATCAAGTTTGTGTCTTCCTGTTGGTGGGAGAAAGGTTTTTTTCCTAAAGACAAATTATGTTGTTTTACGAGCTCAAGATTAGAAGATAAACTATTATCACTAAATAGCCAATTATCTAAATTAATTACATTATTAAGATAATCGGTATTCTCGATCGCTAGAAAAAAGTCTTGATTTTTTTCTTCAAAAGTAAAATCTAAAGGAGTAATTGGTAGCAAATTATTTTGCAGTACCTTTGAGGATAAAAATACTGGTTGCTCTGAAAGTTGTTGGTTTTGAATGGCAGGACTACCTTGCGCTGGGCGATCGATCGCAAGAAAGCAGATAAAACTGCCTAAAAGCAAATCTGCTACAATGGCTTTCATTGATTTGGAGGGGAGTAGAGAGAGTAAAAGATAAATTATGACTAAATTAGACTGGTAGGAATAACCTTTATACAGATCTTGATGAAGATCGACTTAATATTTACTAAGTAAATACTCGGTAAATGTAAGATGTCTTTATTTATACTTAATCTGAATTATCCTTAAGTCAAAAGTAGTAGGTTTTTTCTTATGTTTATTTTATTGTCTACTTTTTGAAAATAGCAAGCATAAAAATCACATCAAGATTAGTTTTGATAAGTTAAAGATCTGATAAATAAAACTTTAACCTCGATTGAAAATTATGAAAAAATTTCTATCTGTTTCTAAAACCATCTCTGTTGTTTACAATTATTCAAAATATTTTCTGAACAATAAATCAATTAATTATGCCCTTACTCTACTGTTAAGTATGAGTATGTTAAACATTATGAGCAGTATAACTAAAGCTCAAACTGGAGAAAATCCACCTCAAGAATTAGTTGAAGCAATCACAGAGATAGAAAAAGCTGCTAATGAGAGAAATTTAGACAAGTTATTAGAATACTATAGTGAGGATTTTACCAATACTGATGGTTTGACTCATACTTCTCTTTCGGAAGCATTAAACCAAATGTGGAGTAATTATGCTCAACTACGCTACACTACCGAAATAGAATCCTGGGAACAAGTAGGAGAGCAACAAGTTGCTAATACCGTAACTTATATTCGCGGTACTCAGAGGAATAAAGGTAGAGTATCTCGTTTAAATTCAACTTTGCGCTCGCGTCAATATTTCCAAAACCAACAGTTAGTTCATCAGGAGATAATCTCTGAAAAAACTCAGTTAACTTCTGGTCTTAATCCACCAAAAGTCAATGTCATCATACCAGAGCAGGTTAAGGTTGGTGAAAAATATAATTTTGATGTTATTGCCACAGAACCTCTAGAAGATAAGCTACTGTTAGGTGCTGTGATTGAAGAAAGAACGGGTAGCGATCGCTATATTAATCCTACTACTTTAGAATTAGAGCCTCTACCAGCAGGAGGAATTTATAAATTGGTAACAGCACCGCGTCTTGCAGATAATCATTGGCTATCAGCTATTTTAGTAAGGGGAGACGGTATTACTATGGTGACGAGGCGAGTCAATATTAGTAGATAAGCGGTAGTTCCAATACTGTTCGGTTAATAAGGTTGTCTTTTGAGGCAGAGAGAGGGAAGACAAGGAAGATAAAGGAGAAATTGCTGCCTACAATCCCTAATTTCATTAAGTTTTCAGGCTTATCCGCACAGTATTGGCAGTAGTTCAATATTTATCCCATAATCGACTTTGGTGCAACCAATTAACCCGCATTTTTCATGGGGGGATATTATTGGATTGTAAAATTTTATTAACAACTAGTAATTATGAAGAGAATGACCCGGATTTCACGCCTATCATAAGCATCCCGTATTGCTGCTACCTTCCGGTCCTGACAAGGTTTGGGCGTTGAGATCGCATGAGTCCGAGTCATAAATAGGATAACACATTTTTGCCATAAGTTTAAGGTACAATCTCGGTGACAACTCGATTTTGTTGATTATTACTAGTCACAACTACACTATTATCTTGTAATTTGCCGATGGCTTTATCTCCTGTCAAGTTTAATGGGGGATTAGCTTGTTGATAGATAACATTACCTGTTGCTTCAACTTGTTCTGTAGGGATATCCCAAATCAAATTCTGGGCATATAATTGCGATTGATTACGATTATTAATGCCTTTAATGCCTTTATCCAGAGTGGCAATTTGCTGATTTAAATCTATTGTGCCTTGATTGCCAATAATATCTAACTGATTCTCTAAATCTATAATGTGAATTGGTTGATTTGAAGTAGCAACACGAGTTTGATAGTTCCACTCAACAAAATTAGTAGCGATATGCAAAGAAGGGTCTAGGGAGCGCATTTCTACGTCTTGTTGTAGATATAAGATATTTTGTTGTAAGTCTACTTCACCCTGATTAGCAACAACGCGATCGCTAATAGTATCATCTTGATAACGGACAATTTCTAGAGGTCGAGTGCCGATAACTTTTTGTTGGGGTATCAACCACAGGAGGTGGTCTGTTTTTAATCTTATAGAAGGCTGAAGAGTATTAGCAACGATATTCCCTTCCAACTCTAAACTTTGTACATCAATTAAATATTTTCCCCTGTCAGCTTCAATTTCTAAATTATCATTGGAACCTCTAATTCTTTTATGAACAAGCAAAATGTGTTCAGATGGTCGCCATTCTGCTTCTTCACTCCTAACAACAGCTTGATTTCGAGAATCGGTTACTACAATTTGACCTTGGAGCAAGATCACTAACCCATTTTCTTTTATTTCCCCTTTATTACTGCTTAATTGCAGAATTACTTGCCCATCTTCCAGTAAATTAGCAGTAACTTGTTCTAACTTTGCTGTTTGTCTATCTTGACTATAAACTGTCTTACGAGATTTAACTTTCCAGAGGATATTACCTTGAGTATTAGATTGTTCTAGAATGGCGTTTTCGAGGGTAAATTGCGTTTCTAATCGCTCTAAGTTATCATTATCGCTTGATGGTTGCTCTTCTACTGAAGCAGGTTGACAAGCAGCCATACTCCATAGCAAGACACAAAAGAATAAACCTTTGGCAACTGAGTGAGAAAGTAAAACTGAATTAGAGAAAACAGCCTTTTTCCTAACTTTTTTTACCAAAGGTAGTACCTTGCTAGTCATAAATTGCTTCGATTTCATCTTGGATGCTCAGCGTCCAAAATGCCAAAACTGGAAAAACTCCGATAGGGATCGTTAGTTCGAGTTGTTTTTTGAATATCTTCTTTAATTTGGTCAAGGTCAATATAGCGATCGGCCACATTAATTAAGCTATCACTAGTCATAGAGCGGAGGCTAACTACTTCTACTCTAGCACCGCGATAACTAATTGCATCAACAGCATAGGCTAGATCTCCATCACCACTAACCAGAATAGCAGTATCATAAGCTCCTACCAATGCCATCATATCCACAGCAATTTCTACATCTAAATTAGCTTTTTTCGAGCCATCGGGTAGTTGCACCAAATCTTTAGCTATTACCCTGTACCCATTACGGCGCATCCAGAGTAAAAATCCTTGCTGTTTTTCGTTAGTTCGATCGACACCAGTGTAAAAGAAAGAACGGAGTAAACGCGATCCCCCTGTTAAGCGAGACAGTAGTTTGCTATAGTCGATTTCGATACCCAACTGTAGTGCTGCATAGAACAGATTAGAGCCATCAATAAAGATAGCAACTCTTCCTCTATTTTCTAATATTTGCTCCGGGGTAAAAATCGGATCGCTTTCAAAATTATCTAACATTTTTTATGCCTCTTTTTATATGAAAAAGTGTTTTTTTGTTTTAAGTACCTCCCTGGCTATGTTTACCTTCTTAATAATTGATTACTTTTTATTAAAGATTCAGTTTTCTGACGGTAATTCTAGCTTGGAGAAGATGGGACGAGCCTTGCCCAGATTTTGATTGGCAGTTAGTTTGCCATATTGGGAATGTTGCTTAAACAAAGCAGATTCTAAATTTTGTGTTTTATTATTAAAATCAACAGAAAATCCTAATTGTTGATAGATGTCACTGCTCAAACCAGGAATAATAGGAGACAATAGGTAAGCTGATAGTCTAACCGATTCTAGAACAGCATACAATATCTGTTTTACTTCACTTTCTCGATTTTGTTTGAACAAAGACCATGGTGCGCTTTCATCAACGTACTTATTACTAGCTCTGACTAACGTAAAGATTTCTTCACAAGCTTGGCTAAATTGTAAGTTATCGTAAGCTAAGGCAACGCGATCGCTCAAACCATCACCAATTTTTTTGAGGGGATGTTCTCGATCTAAATCTGCTGCGGTAAGCTGAGGACCATTACCCTGACAGTATTTTTTGAGCATACCCAAGGTACGGTTGAGCAAGTTGCCGAGATCGTTAGCTAAATCTGCATTGAGAATATTAATGAAGCGAGTTTCATTAAAATCTCCGTCCTTACCAAATTCAATTGCTTTGAGAAAGTAATAGCGAACAGCATCTGAACCATATTTATCAACTAAGGCAAAAGGATCGATCGTATTGCCTAAAGTTTTACCCATTTTTCTGCCATCTTTAGTCAGGAAACCATGACCAAAAACTCTGCCTGGCAATGGCAATTCCGCAGACATTAACATTGCCGGCCAATACACTGCATGAAAACGCAAAATGTCTTTGCCAATTAGATGCAAATTAATTGGCCACCATTTAGATACAGCATTAGCCAAAGTTGGTTCTTGTTCTGGTTCTAATAAAGCAGTTACATAACCAAGTAAAGCATCAAACCAAACATAAATTGTATGCTTGGGATCATGAGGAACAGTAAAACCCCAGTCTAAATTAACACGAGAAATGGAGAAATCTTTTAATCCTTGTTTAACAAAATTAAGGACTTCATTTCGGCGAGTTTCTGGTTGAATGAAATCTGGTTTTTCTCGATAAAGATCTTCTAGTTGCTGTTGATATTTAGATAGTTTAAAAAAGTAATTTTCTTCGTCTCTCCACTCAGCTTTTTTATTAGGATGAAGAGGACAGCAGCCATCTTCTAGCAGTTCTCGTTCTTCTTTGAATTCTTCACAAGAAACACAGTACCAACCCTGCTGTTGGTCTAAGTAGATATCTCCTTTATCCCATACTCTTTGATAAAATTCTCTCACTATTGGTTCATGATTAGCTGCATTAGTACGACTAAAGCGATCGTATTGAATATTGAGCTTATCCCAAAGAGACTTAAAACTTGGGACAATGCTATCGCAGAAAGATTGCGGATCTAATCCTTTTTCTTCTGCCGTACGTTGAATTTTTTGACCGTGTTCGTCTACACCCGTAATAAACAAAACTGGTTTACCCTGCAAACGCTGAAAACGAGCGATCGCATCCGCTACCATAGTGGGATAGGCACTACCAATATGAGGAATATCATTAACATAGTAAAGGGGAGTAGTTAAAGCAAATTGATTTTTATTATGTTCGTGAGTGTTCATCTAATAATAGTACAAAAACATTATTCGATTTCAATCGATCCTAGTTTCTTTTGCTAGTAACGCTGACTAATTATTTTAGTTGCTAGCAGACTAAGTGCAAGCAAACTTTCTGGTTTTGGTGGGTTATTTAGCGTGTTTAGCAGAGAGATGGTGAACAGTTCTTGAAGTAGGTTGACAACGAGTTCCGCGTCCGTCCTTTGTAAGCACCACCGACTTGAATGGTACGAACTCTTGAGGAGATCGTATCGCTTTCATGACAGGTTATTTTGCACCTGATTAGTTTTTATTACCCACTAATAGTATTAATCATCACTACAGTGACCGATCTGATGACGGAAAATACTTAATACTTTGTTGATTTCTGTAACAAACTTTGTACAAGTAGCAACTTTCTTTCATTACAGGAGTTCCTGTTTTTGCTAGTGTAGAGATAGGAGGGCGAGCACTTTATGTGCTTGATTTGGGCTTCCTGAATTTCAAATACTATGAAACGATTTGGCATTGCCAAACGCCTACAGGCAATGTCTTTGACAATATTCTTTGGCTTCTCTCTCTAACCAAACCATTTTTTGCTGCCATCTTTCTACTTTATATCTTCGCTTTTGTAAGTTTTGTGGAGATGGTTTGGGTAATCCTGTTTGTCGATTGTATCTCCGATGTCGATCGGATAAGCCTTTGAAATACTGGATATTTTCATTAGGAAAAATATTTTTGGTTCTCAGTAATTGTTCGCAAAAATACTGCCAGCAAAACTCATGATCGTGAATATTGCGATCGAGGCAACGAAGACGCTTAACTGATAATTGAGAGTGAAAAAGTTTTTGTTCAATCTCAGGGTCTTTTCTAATAATAGAGGTTTCACTACCATCACCACGAAAAAACTCGATTACAAACCAATCACCAAAATCAAAAATACATACTTCTGTGGGATCGCTGCCATCATTTAGTAAAATACTTATATCTTGATTACTAAGATAATTACCTAAAATATTGACTGAACTTTCAGGTAATAAAATCCGAATTCGTTCAAAGTGATCGCTATAATTAGACCAAAATTTGCTACGACTTCTCAATCGATTATGCTCAAAATCTTGTAAATGTAGTCGTTCTAAAATCAGACTCACTAGTTTTTGGAAATCTTGATAACTTACTGCACCAATCCACTTTCGCATTGCTGCTTTTGCTTCTGAAGAAAGTTCACTCCAACGGGAATTTGGTAAAGAAGAACCATAATGTTGATGTAACCAATTAATTAATTCTGGACGTTCTGCACCAAGTTTAGGATCACTTTCAATAAGTAGATATTCTACAGCTTTTACTTGCTGTTCTTGATTCATTTCTTCAAAGCATCTTAACAGCCAATCAATTTGTTCATCATTACGAGAAGTAATTTGAGAAAATTGAGAAACAACAACAGTTAGGCATTTTTCAATGATAGGAATTTTGCTGGGAAGCTGATGTTGAAAAAAAAGTTCGCGAGGGGTTAGTAGCTCTTGCCAACAGAGTTCTATTAATTGAACTTTGGGGTTTTGTGCTTGAAAAGCTTTGATTATGGCTAATCTTTTTCTATCGATCGAATCTTGAGGGGAAAAAATAGAGTAGCTTTTTGCTAAAGATGAAGCTAAAACGTTTCTGCCACTAAGATCGAGAACTAAATTCCAGAATAATTTTTGTTTTAACCAAGAATTATTTCCTGCTGCTTTCCAAATTGCTTCAGATGTGGGTTTAATTCTATTAGGATGTTTAATATCCCATTTTTCTTTATTGTAAAGACAGTGTATCCACTCCAAGATAGTAATCTTTTCAATTTGACCACTTTCTATGTCTCGAATAATTTCATCTAAATTAGAGCGCGAAACAGTTTGTTTTTTAGGTATATCTACGGATAAAAAGGGGGTTTTTAAACCAGTATTTTGCTCTTTTCCTGCTAACTTTACTAAAGCTTGGGCATTAACTGTTGGCAATGGCGGTAAGTGTATTCTACGAAATTGAATATTCATTTAGTAACAGATTTTTCTACAGTATTAGCTCTTTTGAGTAATTCACCAAAGTCTTCTCTTCGGAACTGGAAACGGAAAACCACTTTGCGATCAATTGGATTATCTTTACTCTTGTCTGCATCTATTTCACCTCTGCCAGAAGCTAATATTTTTTGTTTAAACTGTTGTTTGGTATCAAAATTTACTTGTTGAGAAAAGATATAATTCGATACAGATAAAGCCCGTCTAAGGCTTAAGTCCATGTTAGCTTTATCTGAACCTTTAGAACTAGTATGACCTTCAATGACAACACGAGTAATCTGATTTTCAAAAACTGTGTCAGAGAAAATAACATCACTATATATAGGAATAAATTGTTTAAGAAATTGTTTTCCTACGGGTTTTAATTTCGCACTTCCTTCATCAAATAGAATGCGATCTCCTATTTTTACGTCTCCTGTTTTCGGATCGATCTCCACAATTCCCTGACCAAATTTACCCTCAATTGCACTAATTATTCTTAAAGGTAATTGATCGATCACTTTTTTGTACGTTTCTAGTTCTTTTTCTAATCTTTGCGCTCTAATTATTTCCTGCTGAAGCTGAACCTGTACTACAATAAATAGCAAAGCAAAAAACATTAATAACCCAGACATTAAGTCACTTATGGATAACCAAATACCTGCGTTATCTTCCTCAACTTCTGTATCTGGTTCAAAGTGTTCAAAAGCGTTCATGATTATTTACTCCTGTTATTTCCAGCAAAAATTAAATCGTTATCATTACTACTATGTTTGAATTCGTGAGTAGCAGAAACTAATAATTCAGCAGCACTCATCAAACCATGAGAAGTTTCGTTTAACTTATTACAAATATCAGCAGCAGCTTTATCTACATCTTGTACACTCTTGCTATAAGTTTCGTTGGCTTGTTTTAAGTAGTCAGTTAGCTGTTCATTACCAATATTTAGAGCGTCATTAAAGCGATCGATCATAGTGCTATATTGTTTAGTCACTTGGTTAGCACTTTGACCAATTTCGCGGAAAAATGCTTGTTGTTCGGCAAGACGCTGGCTATCACTTAAACCAATAGCACTAGCTAAATTACTAGTTACTTTAACTGTCTGCTGAATTTTATCCATGCTTTGTTCTATCTGCTGAATAAGTTTTTCTCTTCTCTCTACATCTTCTTTAAAGATAGTACGCTGCTGTTCCATACCTTGAATACTTTGTTCTACAGCACGATTGATTTCTGAAGCTACATCTTCTAAAACACCTTTAGTATCTGTTTGAAATTCTCCTAAAATATTTCTTAATTCAATAGTAAATTCCTGTAATTTAATTAAGGTATCTTGTTGAAAGCTTTGAATAGTAGTTACCGCACCTGCTAAACTTTGACTAATACCGCCTAGTTCATTTTTTAAATTCGTTACTGCTGCTGATGCTTCTTTCGTTAATGCTGCACTTTGATCTAATCTAGTGACTACGGGTTCAATTAATTCAGTGCGTAATTGTTTTACTAAACTTTCTACAGTTTTTCCTTGACTTTCTTGAAGCTCTCTAAGTTGTTTTAATTCCCAAACTAAAGGGCTATCTGGTGAGGCGATCGCACTTTTAATAGCATTAGCAATTACATCAGCATTTAAACCTGATAAATTATTAGCAACAGTTTGAAGTGTTTTAGCAACTTCTAGATTTCCTTCATTATCTAGACGAGATAAAAGATGAGCAGGATTTTCTAGAAAAGCAATATCGTTTAGTTTTTTACGCAAACTATTGCGAAATCTAGTACGCTGCTGTGCTCCTAAAGATAAGAATATAATAAAAGTAATGGCAGCACCCAAGCCAAATAAAGAAGTAGAAAACGATGTTTTCATTCCCATTAATAATTTTTGACTAGCTGCTATTAGTTGTTGAGTTTCACTAATATTTCCCAAATCTACTCCTTGTAAACCCAAGAAAATACCAGTAAAAGTTCCCAAAATACCGATTGCGGTTAATAAAGCGGGAGCAAAACTAACAGGACTTCGAGGTACTGGTTTTCCTAAAATAGAAGGATAAGAAAGTAAAATAAAATCACCATTCTGATCTTGTTCTAATTTAAAAGCTGATGGCTGAAATTCTCCTTTAAGATGTTGAGAAAACCATTTAATTATTTCTGACTCTTGATTGGCTACTTTAATATAGTCACGATTATCTATTTTGCATTTGTTTAATTCTGCGATCGCTTTTTTAGCGATCTTACAATCTTTTTTCTGATAAGTATTGATAGATATCGTTTCGACAATACCAATACTAAATGCAAAAATAAAAATCACTAAATAAAATATATTATTAATCATTAGTTACTACCTTATTTGAAATTTGAAATTAGCTTTTGATAAATACTTCTAATTCTTGTGACGATAAATTTTCTTGTGCGACTCTAACTGGTAAATGTGCAGCATCTCTCCAACTTCCAATAGCTTTTACAAGCTGCAAACCATAAAGAGTTTCATCACTTTCTGCTTGAGTATCTTCTATGAGAAAAACCCACTCTGGCGCATAATTACGCAAAAGTTGAATTTGTAAACGAGTTTTTAAATCTCTCAGTGAATTTACTAATGGTGAAGCAGTTTCCTCAAATAAATCTTTTGCTTCTTTCCATGCGTGATTTACAGCTATGATTTCTGTTACTAGCTGTTCTATTGACGGATTTACAAGTTCCATTAATTAAAATTTTTATGAATTGATATTTATAGAGTTCCCATATCAACTAAGATAATAAGCAAATTATTAAATTAATGTTAAGAAAAAGTTATAGCTGCAATAATTAATATTTACAAAAATAATTTATCTAGCTCTTAATAAGAATAAGTATTAATTGGAAACATATTATTGCTGTTGCTGTGCTTAAGCAGTCTGCACACGGCTATAATTACTCTAAATCCACAATATTTAACTATTTTTGCCCAATAATCGACAAGACACAGGTAGCTAAAATTTTTTATATTGATATATTAGTGGATCTAATCTAAATAATTTTTTAAGCAACACTTATTAAAAGTGAAGATGAAGAAATTCATTGATTAGGTTCTGATTTTAGGTAGTGAAAGTACAAACCAGATTTGCTTTTAATCGAACATAACCAGACTTACATCCTCAAGTAATTATGACTGTACGTGAACGAGTTGAACAACTGGTGGATTTTTTAAAGACCAATCCTCCAATAGAAGAAGTATATATGCGATTTTATGCCGATAATATGGTTTTTCAAGAGAATTTGCTACCTCCTCGATATGGACGCGCCCTTAGCATTGAACGACAACAGCACATTAATGCCAATATTAAAGAAGTTCATGATTTTAATATTGGTGCAGTATTATTCGATAGCGATCGCTCGGTAATGGAAATTAATCTTAATGTTGTCACTCAAGATGGAAATTTGATGAATATCGAAAAATTGAGTATACAAACCTGGCAAGAAGGCTACATCATTCACGAACGCCTTTTCTACGATTCTGTTGTTGTTCAAGATTTTGCCAAAGAATTTCAGCCAATAAATTAAGCACAGAAAATTGATTATTACTCTAGATAATATTTAACTCACTCCTGATTAAAAAATATTATCTAGGGTTTTTGTTCGTTAATAATTCCTTGTGATTGCAATAGTCTTTGTCTTTTTTTGCGCGCAATTTCTTGTAAATCGACATTGCGATCGGTTTCATCAACAATTTCTCCTGTTAAGACTTCTAAAACATCTTCTAAGGTAACTACTCCTGCAACCCCTCCATATTCATCTAAGACCACAGCTAAATGCTCTCTGGTTTCTTGAAAAACTTTTAATAATTTATCTGCTCTAATCGTTTCAGGAACAAAACGCACTTGACGTACAAGATTATTGATTGTTTGTTCTTTATTCCCCTCAATCATGGCAGTAAGCAATTCATCTTTTAAGACTAAACCAATCACATTATCAATAGAGTTTTCAATCACTAAAATACGGGTGTGTTGAGAAGAAATAATCTCTTGTTTACATTCAGTTAGAGTTAAGTTTCCTTTTAAATAAGTAACAATAATTCTAGGAGTCATTAAGTCAGATGCAGTTAAATCATTCAGTTGAAAGACATGCTGAATCATTTCGGCTTCGTCATCTTCTATCACTCCTTCTTGATAACCAATTTTAGTTAAAAACTTAATTTCTGCTTCATTGGTAGTAGGAATTGGTTTGCCTTGAGTAATTGGGGCAGTTACCCTTTCAACTATCCAAACTAAAGGAATGAATAAAATAGTTAAAAACTTAATCGGTATAGCAATAAATAAGGAAATATTTTCTGCATAACGTTCTCCTAAAGTTTTAGGAATAATTTCGCCTAAAATAATAATTAAAAAAGTAAGAAAGCCAGAAAACACTCCTAACCAAGTATCTCCTAATGCTTCTACTGCCAAAGAGCCAATTACAATACTACCAACAATATTAAAAATATTATTGAGGATAACAATCGTCGCGATCGGTCGATTAATTTTGTTGCGAATTCCCAGGAGTGCTAAAGCAGATGGTTTTCTTGATTGTGCTAGTTGCCGAACTTTAATTAAAGGAACAGATAAAAGAGCAGTTTCTGAGCCAGAACAAAGTGCTGAACCCAAAATAACTATAACAACAGCAATAACAAGAGCTAGCATATAAATCTATGAATTTGTGATTCTAAAATTATCTATTAAGTTAGTGGTTAGTAGGGACATTTCAGGCTAAGTCCCTATTTGACAATTGTTAACATTGCTGTTTTTGTGTTGTCCTATTTACTTAATCTAAAATTTCCACTACTCCTAAAAAACCATCTATTCTCACTTTTTGACCATTGTGTAAAATTTGATTAATGTTAGGAATATCCATTACTGCTGGAATACCGTATTCACGAGCAATAATTGCTCCATGAGATAAACGACCACCCACTTCTGCAATTAATCCACCAGCGCGAGCTAATACTGGCGACCATCCTGCATCGGTATAAGGAACAACGATAATTGTCTTTTTATCTATATGGTCTATATTGGCAAAATCAGACAAAATTTTAACTGAGCCTTCTATTTTTCCTGGACTTGTACCAATTCCTTTTAATACTTGAGCATCAACAATCAAAGGCGTATTAGTTGCTGACATAACAGGAGTGCGATCGCCATAGACAAGATAAGGAATATGCTCTAATTTTTTATTGGCTGCTGTTTCTGCTTGTCTTTGGGCAATTAACTGCCAAAGCTCCTGTTGAAGTTTTTCGGTATAATTTGCTTGTAAATGCTTAATTTCTGGCATTTTCAGATAAAATATGTCTCCTGATGCCTTTAATTTCTTTTCATTGAGCCAGTGTTCCTCTAATGCTAAGAAACTCCAGCGTAGATGAGCTAGTAACTGATTATAAACCTCACTAACTTTACCTTTTAAATTCAACCTAGTTTGGACTAGTTTAGCTCTATTCCCTGTTATTTGTTTTTGGGCAATAGATTGGGCTTGTTTTCTTTGTACAGGATCGCTAAAAAAGCGGGTAAACATGTCTCTGGCAGGACGAGGATTATCTCGCCAACGAGGAATAGAAATATCTGTTGCTACTTGACTTAAATAACCGTATTTATCTAGCCATTGTTCAAACCTGGCTAAAATGCATTCTCCCTCTGGATTTTCTGCTATCTGAGCAAACAAAGAAGCACTAGAAACAGTATTTATTTCTGCATGAGCAAGAAGTTTAAGAGCATCAGCAGCTAAATCGGCGAGCGATCGCATTGATTCAATTTCTGGGGTTTGGCTTTGATCTAACTCTGTATCTGCTATTTTGAAGATTGCTTGTCTGAGAGCAAAGCTTAAAGGTGCCAGAATACTATAGTAAGTTGCGTGTTCTAAGAGTTCTAAGATAATCTCTATTCTAGATAAAATTTCGCTAGGAGCCAATTTTGTAGCTGGTTTTTCTTTAATTTCTGCTAAAGCTGAGGCAAATAATTTATCATAATCCTGTTGGAAGTCTTGAACTAAATTCCATTCTCGTTTGCATAATCGCCATAAACCAGGCAGGTTGCTTAGGGTAGATTTTAGGGATGGTTTACTGAATTTTTCTCCTCTAGTTAAAAATTCTAAACTTTCGGGGGGCAAACCCATGCGTAAAAATATTGTTCCCAGTAGGGTTGCATTAAAATAGGCATGATTGTAGTGTAGGGTTGCGGTTTGTTGGAAATTGAGATCGTGTCCTTTTTTGCCCAAAACTAGGTGAAAAATCTCTCCCCAAACCCCACACGTTAGAGGTTGATTAATTGACCAAGTTAAGGGTTTAATCAGACCAGGAATAACTTCTGCTGCAATTTTGCGTGTCCAAATTGGTTGTAGCGTAGTAATAGAGCGTGTTTGCAGTAACCACAATTTTTTGCCATCGTAACTCCATTCTATGTCTTGGGGTATACCTTGAAAAAGTTCTTCCAATTCTCTAGCAATAAGAGCTACAGATTCGAGTAATTCCGTAGGAATGAGAATAGAAGAAGAGTTGGAATTTTCTGGGGTGACAACAATTTGACTACTATCGGCATGATCTTGAGCAGAAGAGGAAAACTCAGGTAGATTAACTAAATATCTTTGAGGAGTAACCTTGCCTGAGACTACTTGGGCTGCTTCTCCTGGTAAAACTTCGATCGCTACTGCTTGAGTAAATTGATTAATGGGATCTCGGCTAAAAGCAACTCCTGAAAATAACCCCTTAATCTGTTTTTGGATTATTACCGCCATTGCTGATGATTTGCTTGGCTCTGAATTGTTCAGATTACTATGGGTAAGACGGCGATAATCTACTGCGTTAGCTTGACTATAAGAAGCTTGGCAATCAATAATTGCTGAAATTAGAGCTTCACGACTAGTAACATTGGCAATAGTTAAATATTGTCCTGCTGCTGAAGCATTGGCTGAATCTTCGCCAATAGCAGAGGAGCGAACAATCAAGGGATTTGTAACTGAAGGTCGTAAAAATCTAGTACCAGTTTTAGGGTCATCTCCCGGGGGAATTACCCAACCATCGGGAACTGCATAGCCTAGGCGTTTTAGGAAGGATAAATTAGCAGCTTTTTGCCCTACTTTAGTAGCATCTAATTGACGATCTAAAGATCTAATGGCTTTGTCTCCGCGAAAAAAACTAAACACAGTTTGAGAATCCGTTGTTTCTCCCTTAGGGGGTAAATCTAGATCATCAGGTATTTGTCGGTAAATCCACGCCAACAAAGCAGAAAGTGCGGTAGCCGACACAAAATATTCTGGTTGGCTGGCATGACGTAGCCCCACAATAATAGCAAATAAAACTAGTACTCCCAACTTTCCTGCTAAACGATCGCGATTGATGGTAAAACTAATACCCCCAATAAAAAAAACGAAGGCAAAAGCGATCGCATCATGCACTAAAACTCCCCATACTACATTAGTTGTTCCTGCTCCCTTCCCTATCCAGTAACGTCCTACTACTAAGGCAATGAGAGCAATTATTTCCCAAACTGAATCTAATGGAAAAAAGGTGCGAGCGAGCAATACAGCTAAAATTCCTTTGCTTGCTTCTGATAATACAGCTAAAATTCCGACTAATTTACCGCCATGGTAAAAAGCTGCCGATACAGAAATATTTCCAGTGCCTAGTTTAGACAACTGACGACCAGTAATTCCATAAGTAATCCATTCGATTAAGGGCAATCCTCCTAGCAGAGGACATCCTAGCAAAATAATTAAAGAACCCCAAACCTGTGATAGATTCATTTACTCAGAGTAAAGCGTACATAAAAAATTGTAGTCATTAATCCAATAACGAAAATTAAAAACTGTCAATTATTATGAGTATTCTTAGATAATCTATTCTTAGTATTAGGTAGTATTATTAGATCGCCTGACACAAAGACTAATGAGAAAAAGCGATTAGGCTACACCCGATCGGCTTCGCTGCCACCGAAGGTGATCGCTTTTAACTGCATCTGGTAAGATTTTTCTAAAAGAAATAACAGAATTGGTAGGAAGATGAAAATTCTTCATGGAACTTGGATTCCAGATAGTGATGCTGAATTTACTCAGTCTGGGGGATTCTACCTTTGGGTAGAGACAACCCAAGCTAAAAAGAATAAGAAATCTACGCAGATTCATCCTCGACAACTGCCAAAAGACTCATTATATTTATTCCTCAGCCAAGAGTTGGGTATTAAACCAGCACCATATTCCCAACTAGCAGAATCGATCGAAACAAAATATTTTCTTTTACCCACAGCAGACTCTCAGCCTTTACCTTCTCTAGAGATATCTCGTTATTTAGAAACCGAACTACCAGAAGAGTTTGACTTTCAGTATTGGCAAGTTGATTGTTATTTGGCTACTGCCTCAGTTAAAACTAGTTCCTACAATTACAATCAAGTCAATAATGCGATTAAACTACTCAATGATCTTCATTTTTTAACGATTAACAACATTGCGGAAGTTCAACTCGGTTCAGATTTATTATTTTGGTATTACTACACCCAAGCTTTTAAACAGATTATCCTCAAAGATCAATATATTCCCTCCCTAAAATACCAGGAATTAAATACTTCTACGGGAAAAAGAAAACGAAAACAGTCCGCTTTTGCTATTTATCCTGGCTGGGAAATTATTTCGGCACAATATGAGTCTGATATTCAGGATTACTTAGAGTCAATGCCTTTAGCTTGTGTGGCTGGTTTTGCTTCCCCTGCTAAATCGCCTCAATTTTACCAACCAGAAACTTTACTGCGTCATTTTTCTGAATCTTTATTAACTGATATCGTCACTCATACCCCTTCTACTGCTAAATTTGAACGGCAATTAGAAGGGACACTTTTAGAAAGATGCTTTGATGCTGACTGTATTCATTTAGCTAAATCTAATGATTCTGCTTTAGAAGATTATCAACAATGGCAAGTATGGCGAGATAAGATCGATCGCGCTGATACAGCAATTCCTTTTTATCTTTATTTTCAACTCCAAGCACCAGATAAACCAGAAGAAGCTTGGCAACTCAAGTTTTTAGTTGCACCGAAAACCGATCTGTCTTTAAAACTCTATCTCTCAGACTATTGGCGATTTGATTCTCAGCAAAAAAAAGCTCTACAAAAACAATTTGGTAAAGAGTTTGAAACGAATTTACTCCTCAATCTCGGTTATGCTGCCCGTATTTATCCTAAACTGTGGCAAGGATTGGAAACTAGTGAACCTGTAGCGGTATTTCTGGATATTGATAGTGCTTTTGAATTTCTCAAAGAAACTGCATGGGTACTAGAAGATGCAGGATTCAAAGTAATTATTCCTTCTTGGTGGACTCCTACAGGCAGAAAACGGGCAAAATTGCGTCTGAGAGTCTCGTCAAGTAGTAAATCTGCTAGTAAATCAGAAACTAAAGGTTATTTTAGTCTAGATACCTTAGTGCAGTACCAGTATCAACTAGCCATAGGAGATGAACCTGTAACTCAAGCAGAATGGGAACAACTAGTTAATGCCAAAGTCCCCCTAGTTAAGTTTAGGGGAGAGTGGGTAGAACTAGACTTAGCTAAGATGCAGCAAATGTTGGAATTTTGGCAGAAACAGGGGTCAGAAAATCCCGAAATGTCTTTGCTGGAATTACTGCAAAGGGAAGCGGAAGCAGGAGAAGACTTAGAATTTGAACGAGATGACACCCTCGAAGAGATGCTGACGAAACTCAATGATAAAAGTCAGTTTCAATTAGTTGAAGATTTAGCTAATTTCCAAGGTAAATTACGGGAATATCAGCAAAGAGGGGTTTCTTGGTTAGATTATCTCGAAAAATTGGGACTTAATGGCTGTTTAGCCGATGATATGGGTTTAGGAAAAACGGTACAGGTAATTGCTCGTCTCGTACAAGAAAGAAATAATACTGATACAGTTGCCCCTACCCTTTTAATTGCCCCTACTTCTGTATTAGGTAACTGGCAAAAAGAAGTTGCTAAATTTGCTCCCCATCTCAAAACCATTGTTCATCATGGTAATAGCAGACATAATGAAGTTAAAGAATTTAAACAAACTAGTTTAGAACAAGATGTAGTTATTACTTCCTATACCCTTGCTCGCAAAGATGCCAAACTATTTAATAGTGTGGAGTGGCAACGGATAGTTTTAGATGAGGCACAAAACATTAAAAACCCCAAAGCTGCCCAAACTAAAGCGATCCTCAAACTTAATTCCCCTCATCGCCTGGCTTTAACAGGTACTCCTGTAGAAAACCGCCTCTTAGATTTATGGTCTATTTTTAATTTTCTCAATCCTGGCTATCTCGGTAAACAAACCCAATTCCGCAAAGCCTTTGAAATTCCCATTCAGAAAGATAGCGATCGCGTTAAGGCAACTACTCTTAAAAAATTAGTCGAACCGTTTATCCTCCGCCGAGTCAAAACTGATAAAAATATTATCAAAGATTTACCCGATAAAGTAGAACAGAAGGTTTATTGCAACCTTACCAAAGAACAAGCCTCCCTCTACGAAGCAGTAGTTAAAGATGTAGAAAACCAACTAGAAGAAGCAGAAGGAATCCAGCGTAAAGGCTTAATTCTTTCTACTTTGATGAAACTGAAGCAAATTTGCAACCATCCCCGACAATTCTTGCAAGATGAAAGCGAATTTAGTCCAGATCGATCGCATAAACTTTCCCGTCTCCAAGAGATGATAGAAGAAGTGCAAGCAGAACAAGAAAGTCTGCTTATCTTTACCCAATTCCGCGAAATTGGTGACGCTTTAGAACACCATCTCCGCCATAATTACCACTATCAAACTTACTATATTCACGGTGGTACAAATCGCCACAAAAGAGAAAAGATGATCTCAGAATTTCAAGATCCTGATACCCCACCAGCAGTGTTTATTCTCTCCCTCAAAGCTGGGGGTGTCGGGATTACTTTAACTAAAGCTAATCATGTCTTTCATTTCGATCGCTGGTGGAATCCTGCGGTAGAAGATCAGGCTACAGATAGGGCATTTCGCATCGGGCAACAAAAGAATGTCTTTGTCCACAAGTTTGTTACTTTAGGTTCTTTGGAAGAAAAGATCGATCGAATGATTGAGGATAAGAAAAAGTTATCCGAAGCGGTAGTAGGTTCAGATGAATCTTGGTTAACGGAGTTGGATAATGACAAGTTTAAGGAATTGATTGCTTTAAATCGTAGTGCTGTTTTGGATTAAGGAAAGAACATTGTTTGTAGTCTGCATTAGTAAGTTAGGTTCAAAAAAATAAAACATCAGTAGTAACCCTTAGCGTCGATTTTATTTTTTTTCAATGCGTATTAAACTCTACATATAGTGTCCACAACTCATTTTTTCTTTTTTAAACACCTATATATAGAATTATTGGACATCGTAGCCTTTGTGATTAATATATGGGTACTACTGATAGTGTGGATTCCCGTACTTAATATGAAATACTTAGATATTGGCTACAAATATAATTCTGTAAGGGCGAACCGCCGTTCGCCCCTACAAGATTGATCGCCAAACTTTTTGTCTGTTGCCTACCCCTCGCCAAAAACAGCCAAAAAAATACCGCCAGTTATAAAAACAGGCGGTTTTCAAATTAAATGAAATTAATAAGCTATAGCTTAGCGAAACATTATTCTACATTGCGGAACCTACACCGGCATAAGCACCATAGAAAAAGATACCAACAACGGCAATCACGCCTAAACCTGCAACTGTAGCTACAATCCATAAAGGAATTCTACCTTCTGCAAACATTTTTAAAACCTCCTACTTGCTATTACAAATTAGACTGAATATAGAACTAGTTAGTTAAAGAAGTAACTAGAGAATAAGATACCGAGAACAGCAATCAGAAGTAATCCTAGATATAAGGAAGTACGATTTAGTTCTACTGGTTGTTTATTAGGATTAGTATTTCTATCCATTGGTTCTCCTATCTTTGAATAAATTGCATAGCTGCGATCGCACCTAAAAAGAAAACGGTGGGAACAGCTAGAGTATGAACTGCTACCCATCTAATGGTGAAAATGGGGTATGAAACTGGTTGATTGGGGGTATTACTAGTCATTTTTTACACCTATTTTTTTTTGAAAACAGTTTTATTGGTTAAATTCTTCTATCTGTTGTTTAGCACTATAGCGATCGTTAAGAATAGGTAATTCTAATCTGTCTTGAGTGTAATACTCATTAGGACGGGGAGTACCAAATATATCGTAAGCAAGTCCAGTACTCACAAATAACCATCCTGCTATGAATAGCATAGGAATAGTAATACTATGAATTACCCAGTAACGAATACTAGTAACAATATCAGAAAAGGGACGTTCTCCAGTTGTACCTGCCATAAATTATTCTCCTCTTAAAACAAAGAACTCAAAGCATAGTTTACATAATACGAAACCAACAGGTTTCTAAACAAGCAAAAGACAAATTTAAATCTGCCACTAGTTATTTTTCTGTCAATGACTGCTAACTTTTAAGCTGCATCTACAGATGGCTCATATTTGAGTAAAATTCCTCTTTCTCCCAAGATAAATCCTTGTTTGGGGTTGACGAAAATTACTTTGTAAAAATTAGAAGGAATATCTTCTACATCTCTATCTTTTTGCCAAGTTTGACCACCATCGGAACTATAGAGTAAGTTGGCACTACCGCCAGTCACCCAAATATCTTCTGGTGTGCGAAAAGCAACGTCTAACAATCCCCAACTAGTAGAAGGTTCAGGATATATAGGATCGCTCCAATTTTCAAAGTCTTCTGGTTCACCAAACTGAATTTGACCCCCACGGGCTACTAGCCATAGCTGTTCATCCGTACCAAATCCCATGTTTTGCAGACGACGAGAAGAGGTACGTTGATGAGGAGTCCATTCTGTTTGACCAGGTTCCCAGGTTGAGTAAAAATTACCACGAGCAGACACTGCTACATATTTACCATCCTTAGAACGAGTAACATTTCTTGCTACCCCTACTGCTCCTTCTACTAATGCTTGCCAGGTTTTACCACCATCCACAGTTTTATAGAGCGCGCCAAGATCCGTTGCCATTTCTGCTGATGATGGTGCTAGAGCCAAAATTTTGGCGGGCGCACCAGGTAATTTAGCACTCAAAGGAATACGAGACCAAGTTTGACCGCCATCTTCTGTATGCAGTAAGACGGAAGGCTTACCTACTATCCATCCTTCTTGTCCATTAAAACTAATCGCGCTAAAGGATACGTTTTCGTCTCCAAAATCAATAGTTTTCTCCTGCCAGGTATCTCCTCTATCTTTAGTCTCAAAGATAGTAGCTTGTGTACCCACAAGCCAACCATGGTCAGGATCGTCAGTAAAGGCTACATCAGCGAAGATGGCTTCTGTAGGCAGAGTTAATACGCGCCAGGGATTAGAGCTAGTAGAAGGAAGATTGCTACAACTAATACAGAGTAAAGAAATTGACAGTAATATTAAGATTTGTTTGATTTTTTTCAGAAATAAATTCATAAACATCCTATAACAGCACAAAGGCACGCCGTCTACATCGCTCCTCAAAGAAAAGATAGTTAATTTAAGCCATATAAGCTCAAGAAAAGCAGAAAAGCTAAGGCTAGACTACCGAAAATCAAAATATTTTTTTGTCCTGGAGTCAGACGATTGACACCAAAGCCATAATCAAGATTTGAAGCAAATCCAGAGGGCGCACCAGTAGCACCGATATTGATAAATTGGGTTTTGCGAACACCACAAACAGGACAACGCCAATCATTTGGTAGCTCTTCAAACAAAGTCCCTGCGGGAACCTTGCTTTTATTATCTCCTTTGGCTGGTTCATATACATAGCCACAAGAGCGGCATTCATAACTAGCTGGAGCCTGTTCAGCTAGGGTTTTTTCTTGATCTCGATCGCTCATTGCTTGTTAGGCAAACCTTAAAATATATATTAAGAATTATGGCATAAAGTAGTTATTAGTTATTAGTTATTAGTTATTAGTTTCAATCTGGGTTGATTCTCAAACCCAATTACGACAACTAGAATGTTGCAGATTGCTACCAAAACAAAAAACGTAACTCAAAAGAAATCTTAGAGTTACGGTTTGAAATTCTAAGCTATAGGCTTCAATTTTTTGCTTGAACAGGGTTAATTCTTTGTAGGCTAGCTCCTAGTTTTTGTAATTTGCTCTCGATATTGTCGTATCCCCTGTCCAAATGATGTAACCCTTGAACTATGGTTGTCCCTTCTGCTGCTAAACCTGCTACTACTAAGGCAGCGGATGCCCGTAAATCCGTTGCCATTACTGGCGCGCCAGCTAACTTAGGGACACCGCGAATAAGAGCATGATTACCTTTAGCTCGAATATCTGCTCCCATACGATTTAACTCAGCTACATGCCGAAAACGATTTTCAAAGATAGTTTCGCTAATTATGCTATTTCCTTCACTAATACTAAGTAGTGCCATAAAGGGAGCTTGCATATCAGTAGGGAAACCAGGGTAGGGTAAAGTTTCTATATCTACCGCTTTTAAATTGCCAGGCATGATCCGCAAACGATCGCTACCTTCTGTGATGATACGACAACCCATAGAGTTAAGTTTGGCAATCACAGGCATCAAATGCTCAGGAATAACTGGATAGAGGGAAATATCCGAGTGGGTAATTGCTCCTGCTACCAAAAATGTTCCTGCTTCGATGCGATCGGGTATAATCGAATAGTCTACTGATTGTAAGCGATCGACTCCTGAAATAACAATAGTATTTGTTCCTGCACCACTAATTTTTGCTCCCATCTGACAACAAAAGTTAGCCAAATCGACTATTTCTGGCTCTTGAGCTGCATTCTCAATTTTTGTTTCTCCCTCTGCTAAAGTTGCTGCTGTCATAATGGTTTTAGTAGCACCAACACTAGGCTTGTTGAGATAAATTTCTGCTCCTTGTAGTCTCCCGCTTTTGCTGGGGACGCAAGCGTAAACAATACCACCAGATTCAATTTGGACACTAGCTCCCATTGCTTGTAAACCTTGTAGATATAGGTCTACAGGTCTAGCTCCAATAGCACATCCTCCTGGTAAAGGAACACGAGCTACTCCCAGTCTAGTTAATAAAGGACCAATAACATCAAAACTAGCTCTCATCCGAGATACTATTTCGTAAGGAGCTTGAGAACTACTAATATTAATGGCATTAATATCTAATGTTTCTCCTTGTCTGTGGACTTTAACCCCCAAAGCCTGTAAAAGCTGACTCATCCGGTTAATATCTACTAGGGAAGGAATGTTGCGTAGACGACAATCATCTTGGCAAAGTAAAGAAGCAGCCATAATAGCTAGAGCAGAGTTTTTGGCTCCACTTATTTTTACTTCTCCACTCAATTTTTTACGACCCTGAATTTCTAAAAAGGGAGGCTCTTCTGATGATTTAGTTCTGGTTTCGGCTATGTTAATTTTGATGGTCATATCCTCACAATCTCAACATGAACGTGGTAATAAATATTAGATTTTGCTTGACAAAATCGAGAGCTAAAACGATAATAGGAATTTGTGTTTGTAAATATAAAAGCGGAACTGGCGGAATTGGTAGACGCGCTAGATTCAGGTTCTAGTGTTCACTTAGAACTTTCGGGTTCAAGTCCCGAGTTCCGCACTCAGCAACTAAGTATTACCTTGTTGTTCCTTATCCGTCAATAGGTAGTGACAAACAAAATCTTAACCAGCAACAAAAATCCTCTCATTAAAAAAATACGTAAACTGCATCGGAGCAAAGAACGACAGAAGCAAGATTTGTTGCTATTAGAAGGAACAAATTTGATTAAAGCTGCTTGTGAAACAGATTATAGTCTCGAAACAGTTTGTTATACTCCTCAATGGCAAGAAAATCATCCCCAATTATGGCAGGAAATTGAGAATAAAGCAGAAAGATTAGAATTAGTTAATCTAGAAGTCCTGCAATCGATCGCGACAACGGTTAATCCTGATGGTATTGTTGCTACAGCACCAAGAAAAACCAGACAAACACCCCAAGTAAATACAACCAAACTAGGATTGGCGATCGAAAAATTACAAGACCCTGGTAATTTGGGTACAATCATCCGTACTGCGGTAGCTAGTGGTGTAGATGGTTTATGGTTGAGTGAGGATAGTGTAGGTTTTGATAATCCTAAGGTTTTAAGAGCTTCTGTAGGAGAATGGTTTAAATTGCCTATGGCGATCGATTGCAATCTAAAGCAGGTAGTTACAGCCCATCAGCAACAAGGATTACAAATAATTGCTACTTCACCCCAAGCCACCAAAACTTATTGGTCAATAGATTATAGTCGCCCTACGCTGATTTTATTGGGTAACGAAGGAGCAGGATTATCAACAGAACTAACGGCTTTAGCTCAAGAACAAATTAAAATCCCTTTAATGTCGGGGGTAGAGTCTTTAAATGTAGCTATATGTGCTGCTCTAATTTTATATGAAGCCAGAAGACAACAGATAAGTAGGGAGTAGGGAGTAGGGAGTAGGGAGTTACTTTTGTTTTTTGTCTGTTTCTGTTAATTGTTCAAATGGAGATATTAACTAACATATACCCATTCCCAAACAAATTGACCAGATTTATTAATATATCCCCACTTTCCTCGATCGAAAATACTCGAATCATCAATCTGTACTTTAGCTAATCCATCACAAAATTCTGCAGCAAAATCAAAAATAGGTTTAATTACAAATTTTCCCGATAGATTAATATAACCGTATTTGCCTGGAGTTACATCTCGTTTTTCTGGTTCACAGCCTACTGTTACCCAAGCTAGTCCTTCGGAAAAATCACTACATCCAGCATAGCCAGAATCAAATCTTGGTTGAATAGCAAATTCTCCTCTTTTGTTAATGTATCCCCATCTGCGCGTACCATTATCTGCGCCTACTGCTGCTAAACCTTGAGAAAATTTACCTGGAGGAGTAGTAAACTCTAAAACATGGTTAAAGTTGGGTTTAATCACAAAATTACCAGTCTTATCAATATAACCCCATTTACCACTTACATCAATTACGGCAGCAAGTCCTTCCGAAAAATCCTGCGCCCCCATAAATTCAGGCTTAATGATGATGTTGCCTTGTCGATTAATATAGCCCCATTTTTGGTCAATTTTCACAGCAGCAAGTCCTTCCGAAAAGTCTCTAGCCTCAGAAGCGTAAGTATGAGTAAAGACTATTTTTCCCATTCGATCGATAAAACCAAATCGTAAACGGTTTTTGATGAATAATTGTACTCTTGCTATTCCTTCTCTAAATGGATAAGCTTGATAAAATTGAGGGGCGATCGCAATTTTTCCTTGTTTATTAATATATCCTTTCCGAAAAAAATCTGATTCTTGCTCCCCAAAAGATACTACAGCTAATCCTTCGGAAAAATATTCTAATCCATCTATTTCTTCATCATAGGCAAATTGAGGGGGAATAACTATCTTACCTTTGCGATCGATGTATGCTATTCGATTATCCATCATTACCGCAGCAAGCCCTTCAGAGAAATTACCAACCCAAGTAAATTGAGGTTTGATAACAATTTGTCCAGTGTTGTTAATATAACCATTTCCTTGAGGAGTAACAATAGGAAATAAGTTGCTATAATTTGGCTCTAAATCTGACATAGTTAAGTAGTTGCAAAAGATTGACTCTAGAGATATAAGGGAATACACATTTGCTTTTATTACTAGCCAATATACCTTTTTTGTCACACAATCCCATCCTAACAAGATACGATTTTGTTCTTAGTGACAGCTAATATATTGTTAAAGACTAGAGGTTTAATACATAGTTCCGCTTTTTTATTACACTACATCCTAATGTCAACCAATAATTAAATAAACATTAGGGGCAAGGTAGTGCCTTGCCCCTAATTATGAATAGAATTCACAAGCTATTGCTATTAAACTTGAGCAACTTTGATAGCATTAATTTTGGGATCGCGTTCAAATAAGATTTTGGGTCGTAGTAAAATCTTCAACAGCAGCCAAAGCGAGCGCAATTCTCCTGGGCTATTGCGTTTTTGCCATTGTCCTGAACGACAGAATAGAAGTGTTACTAGTTGTCTTTCTTGCTCTAAAGTTAACTCTTCAAATCTTACCCTGATATTAGGAAAGTCTTCACCAAATCCAGTTTCGATAATCTTAGCTGGTAAAACAATATTTTCTTCCAATATGGATAATACCATGGGAAGAGTTTCACCTTTACTCAGCCTGGGCATTCCTGTTTGGGTTAAAGAAATATCTGCACCAACTTCCGATATGCTTGTCGTGACTCCCCAAAATATTTGAGGCTTATCTTCTGGATAATTAAGTTGAATTTTGATTAATCTTCTCAGGTTAAACCATTCGTGTAAATCTGGTTTGGGTACATCTAATAAAATTAATAATGCACCTCCAATAGTAATTAGATTATAAGTACTCCATATCCAACCTAAACTTAGCCCATACAATTGCTCAGTATAACCACCATCCATTTCTGCTAAGATACAAGCACACAAATTTGACCACAAACTGATAGCAGTAAAGACAAATAAAACTAATAGAGGAGAAGCTAATTTCCAGTTAAAAGAAAATCGCTCGCTCTTGGTTCCTTTAGGAGTTACTTTAAACCCTTTAGAAAAAGGATTAATCATTACTTGAATGACTGTTAAAGCTAAAGGAAAAGCTAATACTAAGCCATAAATACCCGACAAAATTGCTGAACGAGAGCGATAATTTAACCAAGAAAATACTGTTATTTGCGTTACATAGTAGGGTAAAAAGAAATAGAGAAATTCATCAAAAGTAGCTCGAACAGGAATAATGTCTAGGAAAGCATAGGCGATAGGCATTAATAAGAAAAAGACACTAGCAATACTCGTAAACCAATGAAGTAAGCCTTCTAAATGGGCTAATCTTTGTAATAAATTTAATCCAGAAATAGTCAGTGGATTGGACTTGATAAAAAATGCCTGTAAAGTTCCCCTTGCCCAACGCAATCTTTGAGTAGCATGAGCAGATATATTTTCTGCTGCTAAACCTGCACTTAATTTTTCATCTAAATAAACTAAACGATATCCTTGTGCAGATAATCTAATTCCTGTGAAGTAATCTTCACTTAAAGAATCAGTAGCAAAACCACCAATTGATTCTAAAGCTTTGCGTCTAACTACAAAAGATGTACCCGAACAAACTACACTCCCAGCAGCATCTTTAATTGGCTGTAACTGACGATAAAAAACTTCTTCTTCTGGCGTTAAAACGTCTTCTAATCCTAAATTTCGGGCAATAGGATCGGTATTATAAAAACTTTGTGGAGTTTGGACTAAAGCAATATTTTTATCTTGAAAAAAGCCTAAAGTTTGCTCTAAAAAATTACGTGTTGGTACAAAATCGGCATCAAAAATAACAATAAATTCCCCTGTGGTTAAAGGAATAGCATGATTAATATTGCCAGCTTTGGCATGAAGATTATCAGGGCGAGTGAGATATTCACAACCTAATTTTGCTGCCAACTGTTTGATTTGTGATCTTCTGGTATCATCTAATAGGTATATTTTTTTGTTTTCATAGTTAATTGCTTGGCAACCAATTACAGTTCTTTTTAAAATAAATTCTGGCTCATCATAAGTAGGGATGAAAATATCAACATTAGGTTTGAATTCACCCTCGATAATTTGCCTTGATAATCGATCTGCTTCTCTTTGTCTATTTTTAACTTTAAGCATTAAAAATAGTTGCAAACTACTACTAAAAATTACTAGCAATTCCAAACCAAATAAACCTATGCTAAATATACCATCTAGAGGATTACTAAGATTGAGAGTAGAAAGCGATCGCCATAGCAAATAACGAATAATTAAACCTAATAAAATAAGTATTACTAAACTTCTTATCCAACCTTTGGGTTCTGGATAAGCTTTAACTATAATTAGTCCTAGTAAAAACAATAAAATAGTTGGTGTTAGTAAAAATTCTCCCATAACCCTTGGGGCTTCTACCCACATCGGTGGACTTTCTTGGAGTAAATCAAGATAAGCAAAAATATCCTGGATTTGACCTACTCCAATAGCCCAAAGAGCAACAATAAAAGCTGCTAAGATCATAATTCCTGCAAGAATTAAAGTAGCTAATTTGGGTTGAATTATGTTGTTAGCGTTCACTTTATTTGTAGTTGTTAATTATTAGTTTTATTTTTTCTATCCAATATAGATAGAAGTATTGAATGTAATGGCAAAATTCTATTGAAAATTACACTTAATGGAAAAGCAAGCGGTACGAAGATACTAAATCGATTAAGCTCTGCAGTAGACATGGTACTATCCCAATTAGCTAAAGCAAAAGTCACTATCCCCATAATTATTCCTGTCCCAAAACCTGACGATAAACTTTTTTTGATAATTATCTCTAGACTTTTAATCTGTTTATCGATGTTGGCACTAAAAACATCTTCTAAAACTGATTGAGATAAACCGCAAATAAAACCACAGGAAATTGCAATAATGACACTTCTATCTAACTCTGTTAACATGACCATGAAAAAGCTTTGCTAGTTTAACATCCAGCTTACCTGCTGCTTTTCTATAGCTCAAGAACTACTCGATCGGTTTTAGGCTGAGAAATACAAATCAATACCGAATCATCATCAGGTTCATTAGTAGGAGGTTCAGTGTATTCTACTTCCCCTTCATTAATTTGACACATGCAAGTCAGACAAATTCCTTGACGACAACTGTAGGGGGGATTGATACCATGAGCTTCAGCAAATTCAAGAATAGTTCCATCTCCCTTTTGCCAAGTTAAAGTTTTACCAGATTTAGTAAAAACAATTTCTGCACTTGCTAAATTACTATCACTTTTACTATCATTTTTTGTTTTAGTACTTGCTTTACTTCCTTTACTAAAAGATTCAAAGAAAACTCTATTTGTAGGTACTCCTAATTCATCTAATCCTGTTCTAATTGAATCCATAAATGCTGGTGAACCACAAAGAAAATATTCTGCATCAGTATTACCATAAATTCTTTTAATTTCAGGAATTACTAATTTTTTTAGTAACTCTTTATCTACATATCCTTGACTATGATAAAAATCTTTGTCTTCTGGTCGGGGACGACTATAGCTATAATGAACGTGTATATTGGGATTTTCTTGTGCGATCGCGTTCACTTCGTCACGAAAAGCATGAAATTTACTGTTTCTAGCACCGTGTAAAAACCAGATATGACGGTCTTTATTGAGCCGAGTAACAGCCTTTGCCATAGAGATCATCGGCGTAATACCCACCCCATTACTAATTAGTACCGCAGGTATAGATTTATTGACATCTAAGACAAACTTGCCGTTAGGTGGTTTAGCAGGAATAATCGAACCCTCTTCAATGCGATCGTGCATAAAATTAGAAGCGATACCAGGAGGAACATCTAATCCTTTGGGTGCGCCTTCTTTCTTAATCGATAAACGATAGTATTCTCTAGAACTGGGATAATCAGAAAGGGAATAGGTACGAATTACAGGACGTTGTTGTTCGGGAATATCTAGTTTAATTGTTAAAAATTGACCTGGTTTGAAATCGGGGATATCTTCTCGATCTTGTGGTTTGAGATAAAAAGAAGTTATTTCTTGGCTTTCTTTAACTTTGCGATCAACTACAAAATTACGCCAATCTTTCCACTCATTATTATCTATTTTTGTATCTGTTTTAGCATTAGTAACAGATTGTCCTTGCTTAGATTTATCTACTACTACCAAACCCAAAAATCCACCGACAACTGTAGCGATTAGTGAAGCATAAACTCCAGGTTTATAAGCAGATTTATTTTGGGGGTTAGTTATACCAATTACTACAGCAGAAATTATAGTTGCCAAAGATAAGGCTGTACTAGCAGAAGTAATGCTTCTGACTACTGGGTTATTTATTTTGCTTAAACTAGTAAACATTTTTGTATTTGATATTAAAAACTCAGTTTAGTTCTTGATTATTTAACAAAACCAAATAATACACAAAGCTCAATATAGAATAAGGAGCTAAAACATGCGGTACATATATAAACTAAAACTACTTGATTTCGATCAAGCTACTGAGTAATTATGTATAATAATTTTGTTTTGTTGACGGGCGATCGCGCCTTCTTTCTCTAGCTTCAATAAGGCTCTAGACATCGTCTCTGGAGTAAAACCTAATTCGAGAGCAATTTCTTTATAAGGTCGATCGAGGTTAACGATAGTATCATGATTGACTAGAGCCGAGTATTTTAAATACTGAAGTAATCGCTCATGAGCAAGACGAATATTGCGTAACTCCAAATCTATTTGCAAAGATTGAATTTTGTTAACTAATATCGCCACAAAATCTGCTGCCAAGTCAGGATATTCTCTCAGGGAAGACAAAAGAATTTGCTTAGGGTAGACAATTACAGTTGAATTTACTTGAGCGATCGCACTAGTATCATATATATCTGAGAAGATCGATCGATCGCCCAAACTATCTCCAGCTTCAGTAGATGGAAAGATCTTGTTCGAGCGGGCGATCGCCAACTCCAAATGATTTGCGATAGAAGCAGAAATCAGTACTAAAGTACTGATTTCTGGCAAATTATATAATTA
>JAAUYH010161464.1_pt1 | contig 48820 bp, 42 predicted proteins | sample 7278061 | NCBI WGS metagenome assembly JAAUYH01 (sample SAMN14350203, study PRJNA611818) | marine sediment metagenome | isolation source: surface marine sediment (0.6m) | place: French Polynesia: Moorea | collected 2018-08
ATGATTGCTGCTTGGGTTACGGTTAGATTTGTCGGACCAGCCTTTGGTTGGTGGGAAGTTTACTAAAAAAATTTTTATGGCGATACTTGGCAAAATAATTAATAAAAAAAAGAAAATTAAAGGAGTTAAAATACATGAGCGAGCAAAATGCCTATGAGCAACTTGGGGTTGGTGAAAATGCTTCTTTTGAAGAAATACAAGACGCTAAGAAGCGATTAACCCAGCAGTACAGCAATGATAGTAAAAAAGTAGAAAGTATTGAAAGTGCTTACGATACCATTATCATGGATCGTTTAAGACTGCGACAAGAAGGCAAAATTAAAGTTCCAGAAAGAATTCGCTTCCCCGAACGCGCTCCCGATCCTCTACCAAATATAACTCCAGTAAGCAATCAATATTCTTCTAATTGGTTACAGCAATTTATTGATAATCCATCTCAAACAGATATTCTTTTCCCCACGGGAATATTCTTAGTTTTAGCTAGTATTGCTGTTTTTGCACAAACACCAGAAGCATCTCTTCTTCCTTTACTTATGGCTTTAGGGTTTATGGCTAATATTTATTTCTTGAACCGTAAGGAAGGACGTTTTGGACGAGCGTTTTTAATGAGTTTGGTTGCTTTATTTATCGGTATTGGTATAGGGACTGGAGTTGCCGAACTTTTGGTCGGACAAGGTGGCGTAGTTTTGGGAGTAGAAAAACTTGCTAGTACTATTACTTTTTGCCTATTTTGGTTAGCCAGTTGTTTTTTGCGCTGAGTAAGTCTAAAAATTTCAAGACATAAATCATGGAAGTGTAGGGGGTCAGAGCTCGGAAGTAAGAGGTCAAAAATTTTGCATCGTTTGAGATCGGACCCCTTAAGTAGCAATAATTTTACTCGTCAAATCTAAGTTAGAGAAGAAACCTTCGCAATTACTAAATTTGCAGCTTCAGAGAAGTTATTGACAATAAAATTGGGTTGGTAATATTCTAGTCGCTCGAAATCGCGAATACCAGATAGAACCCCGATAACTTTAACGCCATGAGTTTTGGCTGCTACAATATCAGCTTCGGTGTCTCCTATCATCCAAATATCAGCAGCAGGAGGTAATTCGCTGAGAGCCTTTTCCATTAATGCCAGTTTATCTTCTGTATCGGTCTTTTTATTGTAGTTGTTTGGCAAACAGTAACGACGATCGCTCTTGAAAAAGCGAGCTAAATTATATTTTTCAAAGGCTGCTGCTAATTCTTTTTCTCTCCTCATAGTCATTACAACTAAATCTATATCTAGCTTTTGTAATTTTTCTAAAGTTTCTACTACTCCAAATATGACTCGATCGTGTATTAAATAAGGTAGACTGTGGACGATCTTTCTTCTCCTCTGGGCAAATTTAAGCGCTTGTTCTTGGTCTAAACCAGAAATTAAACCAATTTTGACCTCAGGAACCCGTGCCCGCTTCAGTTGCCAAAACTCGGCTTTAGATAATTGCTTAATTTGATGGGCTGGAAGTTTAGTTTGTTGGAGACAATCGAGGTAAACGCAATAATAGCGCTCGGAAACATCCATGAGCGGACCGTCAAAGTCAGTTATGATCCTGAGCATTATAAAATTGTTAAGTTTTATGTATTAAACTAACCGATTTTTGTATGGCAAACAATAGTTAAAAGTCTGAAATTACTAAAAGTCGATCGGAACTTTTTAATCTCTAGTTCTAATTAATGAGATATGGTGTAAATTGGTTGAAAAAATCACAAGTGAATGAGCGGTTTAGAAAATAAGATAAAAGCAGCTACCCTAGTCGATATCTTGCGCTATCGGGCTTTGACTCAACCGAAGCAGAATGCATACACTTTCCTAGTTGATGGAGAGAGCCAGATAGTAAGTTTAACTTATGAAGAATTAGAACAGCGAGCGAAAGCGATCGCCACTTACCTTCAATCTATCTGTTATCCGCAAGAAAGAGTATTGTTGCTGTATCCTCCTGGCTTAGATTATATTGAGGCTTTTTTTGGTTGTCTTTATGCTGGAGTTATTGCTATCCCCGCTTATCCTCCTCGACCAAATCGCTCTTTATCTCGTCTCCAAAATATTATTGACGATGCTCGAGCCACTCTAGCTTTAACAAATAAGATCGCTTTAGCAAGTTTGGAACGTAAGCTCGCTCGTGCGCCCGAACTAAACAGTCTGCACTGGCTAGCTACAGATAACATCGATACGGACTTAAGCGAAGATTATCAAGAAATAACCATACCAGAAAATGCTTTAGCGTTTTTGCAATATACTTCTGGTTCTACGGCTAAACCAAAGGGAGTAAAAATTGCTCACAGTAATTTATTACACAATTTAGCAGCAATTTATAATTGTTTTCAACACAACTCTCAAAGTCGAGGAGTAATTTGGTTACCTCCCTACCATGACATGGGTTTGATCGGTGGTATTCTTCAACCTCTTTATGGTGGTTTTCCAGTTGTCCTCATGTCTCCGTTAATGTTTTTGCAAAATCCTCTCCGTTGGTTAAAAGCTATTTCTCGCTATAAGGCAACTACTAGCGGTGGTCCTAATTTTGCTTACGATCTGTGTGTACGTAAATATAAGCTAGAACAACAACTAGATTTAGATTTAAGTAGTTGGGATTTAGCTTTTAATGGTGCTGAACCAATAAACTATGAGACCTTGGCTAAATTTGCCGATACCTTTTCCCCCTATGGTTTTCGCCCAGAAGCTTTCTATCCCTGTTATGGCATGGCTGAAGCTACTTTAATTATTTCTGGAGGCAAGAAATCAGACAAATTAGTTACCAAAACCGTTCGAGGCAAAGCTTTAGAACAAAATAGGATTGCGATCGCTCAAAATAATGAAGAAAATTCTCGTACTTTGGTAAGTTGTGGTAGCAGTTTACCCGATCAAAAAATTGCGATCGTTCATCCAGAAACTCTCAATCACTGCCAGCCTGGAGAAGTGGGGGAAATCTGGGTGTCTGGTGCGAGTATTGCTCGAGGTTACTGGCAACAATCAGCAGAAACAAAGCGAACTTTTAATGCTTATCTGGATGAGACAAAAGAGCGCTCTTTTTTACGGACTGGAGATTTGGGCTTTTTAGAAGATGGAGAACTATTTGTTACCGGTCGCCTGAAAGATATTATCATTGTCAATGGTCGTAATCATTACCCTCAAGATATAGAAAGAACCGTAGAAGAAAGTAGCCCAGAAATTAGACCTAGTGGTGTAGCTAGCGTCTCGGTAGATGTTGAAGGAGAAGAAAGAGTAGTTATTTTAGCAGAAGTAGACCGTCGTTATTGGGATTTCCAAAGAACAAAGCGCGAATCTAATGGATATTCCCTAAAGACAAAAACTACTGACGCTCGAGAATTAATTCAGTCTATTCGCCGAGAAATCTCAAAAAATCATGACTTACAAGTACACAGCATTTTATTACTAAAACCTGGTGGCATTCCTAAAACTTCTAGCGGTAAAATTCAACGTCATGTCTGTCGTGCTAATTTTTTGGCTGGCACATTGAACCAGTTAAAAATAAATGATTAAAATTTGACTATAGTTTTAACTTATTTTAGCCAACCCTATTTAGAGAGCGAATGATTTACTATCATTAAACATTTTATTTGTATGTATTGTTAATTACATATTTTGTCGAAAATACTGAAAATTCATACATTGGTTCAGTGTAATGACCGAGGCAAAACTGCCATGAATCTAGCTATATTCATTGGTATAAATAAGTTTTTATAGCTAAAAATAAATAGAGGTCAAGTTGTCAAAATTTAATGTTTTGATAAAGTATCCGTCAATGTACTGACAACTTAAGTCAAGCAATGACACAATTTCTACTAAAGTGGTTTATACAAATAAATCATATCTTGTTAAGTATGAGCATAGAGTTTTAAACAAGATTAGCTAATAAAATTTTGATTGGGAAAACATCATATTGGCATTCTATTTAGAAAAATTACCAAACATATTAAGACATATAAGTAAACCGATACTCAAAAAATTGTGCAGATGCTCCAAAGTCTAGATCGAACCCATACAGCAGAGTTTCAACCAAGTACATTAGTAGAATTGCTCAGATGGAGAGCAAATAAACAACCAGACCGCCATGGCTATACTTTTTTAATCAATGGTAAAACAGAAAGTGCGCCGTTAAGCTATGGTGAACTAGATCGTCAAGCCAGAGCGATCGCCGCTTTACTACAAAAACATCAAGCTCAAGGAGAAAGAGCCTTATTACTCTATCCCCAAGGATTAGAAGTAATCGCTGCTTTTTGCGGTTGTTTATACGCTGGTACGATCGCTATTCCCGTACCACCTCCAGAATCGGGCAGACTCAAGCGGACTTTACCCCGATTGCGAGCGATTGTTAAAGATGCTCGAGCTGCTTTTGTCTTGACTACAGCAGGAATTCTAGAATTAGTAGCTAATGTTCGCGATGAATTTCCTGAATTTGAATCGATGCAGTGGATTGATACGACTCAAATCGATCTAGCTTTAGCAGAACAATGGCAAGACCCTAAAGTAGATAAAGACCAACTAGCCTATTTACAATATACCTCTGGTTCGACTTCTACTCCCAAAGGAGTAATGCTGACTCACTTTAATTTGATTCATCACTGCGGATATCTCCAAAAAGCCTGTGGTTACGATGCAGAGAGTGTCAGTATTACTTGGATGCCCTATTTTCATGACTATGGTTTGGTAGAAGGGATGATGGTTCCCCTATACAATGGGACTCCTTGCTATGTCATGTCTCCTTTTTCTTTCATTAAGCGTCCCCTTCAATGGCTGCAAAATGTTAGTAAATATAGGGGGACTCATTCTCAAGCTCCTAACTTTGCCTACGATCTTTGTATTCGTCGTATCAAACCAAAACAACTAAAAGAATTAGACTTGAGTAGTTGGCAAGCAGCAGGAAATGCAGCCGAACCAATTAACCCTAAAGTCATGTCCGAGTTTGTCGAAACTTTTGCCCCTTGTGGTTTTAGATGGGAAGCTTTTTCTCCTTCCTATGGACTAGCAGAAAACACCTTACTGGCTACCACCAGCCCCAGAGGAACAAAACCCGTTTTGTTACCGATTAAAACCAGTGCGATCGAACAAAATAAAGTAGTAGTTGCCGACTCAGCAGAAACAGATGGAGTCAGAATTGTCCCTGGTTGTGGACAAAAAGTCTGTTATATGAAAATCGCGATCGTCGATCCTAATACTATGACCCGTTGCCCAGATGATGGAGTAGGGGAAATTTGGCTTTCTGACCCCAGTGTGGCTCAAGGTTACTGGAAACGTCCTGATGTTACTAAAGAGACTTTCTGTGCCTATCTTCAAGATACCCAAGAAGGACCTTTCTTACGTACTGGTGACTTAGGCTTTATGCACGATGGCGAACTGTTTATTACTGGCAGGATTAAAGACTTAATTATTATTCGTGGTACTAATCATTATCCTCAAGATATTGAATGGTCCGTGCAACAGTTACATCCTGCTTTTCGTCCAGACTATGGTGCTGCTTTCTCTATTCAAGATAGAGGAGAAGAAAGATTAGTAGTTGTCCAAGAAGTAGAGAGGAGAACCGAGAACTTAGATACAGAAAAATTGATTGCTGATATTCGTCAAGAAATTGCCGAACAACATGAAATTCAAGTTTACGCTATCATCCTCGGTAAGCCTGGTAATATTCTTAAAACCGCCAGTGGCAAAATTCAGCGACGTGCCTGTCGAGACAAGTTTATGGCAGGAACTCTCAATGTTTTAGTAGACTGGTGTGAAAATCCCGAGCTAACAGCCAATTTTCGTTCTCTTCACGGAGAATTAGAATCATTGGCGGAGCAAATAACGACTGCTAAAATGTAGCATCTTTAGTTGGTTTGACGAAATTGTTTCTACCTTTATAAATTGCTATAGGTAAAACAATCAATATATGGCACTTAGAGCATTTATGAGAAACATAATTCTATGGAAAAGCAAATACAGCAACTAAAACAGTATCGGATAGCTGAAACCCTAGAAAAAGACTTGGGAGACCCCTATCATCCAGAAAGCGTACTATCTTTTAAAACTGTAGTCGAACTGGACGAGCAAGAAGCCTTTCCCGAACAAGAATTAACTTGGCTATATAATTGGCATCTTCAAGATTATTATGTTCCTGCTAATTGTGGGGGTAAATTTACTAACTTTGAAGAGTTTTTAGCCATAGTTAGGGTATTGTCTCGTCGAGATCACACTACTGGTATCGCCTTTACTACTCTTTTCTGGTCATTCCTCTGCTGGATGGCAGGCACAGAAGAACAAAAGCAAAAATTAGCCAAGTTTATCATCGAAGAACAGGGGGCGTTGTGTTTGGGTTACTCCGAAAGAGAACACGGTAGCGATTTAGTCAATGGAGGCTTAACCGCTACTAAAGTACCTGGAGGTTATCTGCTGAACGGAGAAAAATGGCCCATCAACCGCGCTACTATCTCTGGACTATCTTTTGTTCTAGCCCGCACGGGCGAGGAAGGAGAAGCAAAAGGTTTATCTCTGTTTATGGTAGATAAACGAGAATTAGACTCTTCCCAATATTACAATTTGCCTAAAATCCTCACTCACGGTATTCGTGGTTCAGATATGAGTGGCATTGGCTTTAGTGATTGCTTCGTACCAGACTCGATGCTATTACTCAAAGAAGGGGATGGCTTGGAGTTGGGATTAAAAGGCTTTCAGATTACTCGTACCTTCTGTGCTGCTTTTTCTCAAGGTGCTGCGGATACAGCTTTAAGAACAACCCTTAATTTTGCTCTTAAAAGAATTGTTTATAATAAAACCGTTTGGGAACTTCCCCAACCCCGTAAAGTTTTAACCGATGCCTTTTTAGATATTCTCATCTGTGACTGTGAAACCATTGGTGCAGCCAGAGGTTTTAGCGTCGTACCCGAACAGTTTAGTGTTTGGGCAGCCGTGGTGAAATATTTTGTCACCAGTCAGTTAGAGAAAATGGTTAATGATGTCTATGTAGTGTTGGGTTCTCGTTTTTATATGCGAGATGAACACGACTACGGCATCTTTCAAAAAGTGCTACGGGATAACTCCATCATCAGTATGTTTGATGGCAGTACTGTGGTTAACTTACACGCGCTGATACTTCAGTTTCGTCAGTTAACTAAAGCCCGTCAGCGCAGAAAACTAAAAACTATGGAAGCGATCGCACAGCGTTTGGAAACTACCTTCTCTTTAGAACAACCAGCACCTAATTTTGAACCAGCCAAATTAGAATTATTTGGTCGTGGTGCGGATGATTCTCTCCAAGGGTTGGAAATTGCTATTTCTCAGCTAGAGGAATTAAAAGACAACCCAGAAGTAGACCAAGAAGTGCTAGAAAAGCTAATTTATCTTAGCAATCTAGTTTTGGATGAGCTAAATGCTCACGATGAAGCGATCGCCCAATCTAAATTTGAATTCGGTCATGACCAATCTCCTGAATTATTTGAAATAGCCGAAAAATATTGCGCTCTCCATGCAGCAGCATCCTGTCTGCATATGTGGATTTATAATCGTCAACTTTTAGGAGATTTCTTTGCTCGAGGAGAATGGTTAGTATTAAGTATCCATCGGCTACTGCGTACTATTAGACCAATGCCTTATTCTATATCAGAAACTTATAGCGAAAATGTAGCCAATGAGTTAGTCAAACTACATAAGGCAAATAAACTTTTTTCTATTGTTCCTATTCAATTGGCTCAATCTAACATAATTAATCAAGAGGATAAAATTAATGAACTCATCCGTATCTAATCAAACCGTTATTGCTAACTGGTTAGTCGAACAACTAAGCGAGCAGCTTTCTTTGGAAAAGTCTAGTATTAGTGTTAGCGAACCTTTAACCCGCTATGGTTTGGATTCGATCGATGCGGTTACTATGGTAGGCGATATTGAAGATGTCTTAGATGTAGAATTGCCTTCTACTTTGTTTTGGGATTATCCTACTATCGAAAAGTCGGCTCAATTTTTAGCTGAAAACTACGATGTCTCCGCGATCGCCTCTGATACAGAATCTCAATCTCTAGAAGTAGTTGAAGAGAAAAGTCCCGAACCAGTTGCTGCTGGGAAAGGTAAAGGTTGGGGCGGTTTATTCGGTCGTGTTAAGGGCGCCTAATCTTGTTGTAGGGACGGTTCGCGAACCGTCCCTACAATTGTCGTTACTTGGAAAAAGGAGGAAAGCAGCTAATTGAATTATTCAGACTTTTCTTTTTGGTGGATACTACTGCTATTTAGTATTCCGTTTTTTACGGTTCGATCTATTGGTAAGTCTGTTAATCTTTGGCATGGATTTTATGACAGCATCGGTTTAATGTCTTTATCGATGCTGCTTTTTTTTAATGCTAGTGCTTCTAGTTTTGTTGTTTTCTTCTTTGAAATTATTTTTAATTATGTTCTGGTGCAGTTTATGCTGCGTCGCCAAGGGGGACAAGCTAAACTAATTGCTACTTTATTAATAATTTTCGATGTTGCGGTTTTAGCCTATTTTAAATACCTAGTTTTTTTTGTTGATGATGTTATTGGTTTGATTGTTAATATCCCAGATAATTGGCAACAAGGTTATATTGTTTCCCTGGCAAACCGTAATGTTTCTCTCGTTCCCAATCGAATTCCTCCTGGGGTTTCTTTCTATACTTTCCAGATGGTTGCTTTTGTAGTTGACTCTTTAAAAGCGAGGAAAAAGAAACCCATTGGCTTTGTTGACTATATCAATTTTGTGGCATTTTTTCCGCAAATTGTGGCGGGTCCAATTGAACGTCGCGCTAGTCTTTTTCCGCAAATAGAATCATTTCGGTTTAAGTTTACAGTTGATAATTTTTATGAGGGGTTTCGCTGGCTGTCGCTAGGAATGTTCATGAAATTTGTCCTAGCAGATAATATTTCTCCTTATATCGATTTAACTCAAAGTCTTAATCCCTGGTTTATCTGGTTCAATGCCTTTTTATTTACCCTGAGAATCTATTTTGATTTTGCAGGATACAGTTTTATTGCTCTAGGTTTGGCCAGAATTTTAGGGATTAGATTAACAGTTAATTTTCTCGCTCCCTATACATCCCAAAGTATCAATGAGTTTTGGCGTAGATGGCACATTACTTTGAGTACTTGGTTTAGAGATTATGTCTTTTTACCTTTGATGGGGTCGAAAAAACAATGGGCAGCATTTTTCTTGTTTATCACTTTTACCTTATCTGGTTTTTGGCATGGGGCAGCCTGGAATTTTATTATTTGGGGAGCTTATCACGGTGCTTTATTGTTAGTTTTACGATATTTGGGTAGACCATTTCATCGTTTGACAGGTAAGTATGTGTCTCAACCTCAATTTGTTTCTTGGGGATTGACTTTTGCAGCAGTAAATTTAGGCTGTCTTTTCTTTATGGATACAGATATTAGCCGTTTACTACTGAAATTAAAAACTTTAGTTACCCCTTGGGCTTATTCTTTTGCTAATTTAGGTGCTGTCTTTAGTTCCTATAGTATCAATCAAGGCACTGCTTTAATAGTTATTTTAGTTCTGGCGATCGCGGTATTGCTACTAGAACATCTGGCTATCTGGCGACAACAGTTTGAATATGAATTGCTTCTTTCTCCTTGGTTATCTCCAGTTTTACTGGGTTTAACTGTTCTCTTGGCTGCCAATACACCTTCTGAGTTTATTTATTTTGAGTTCTGATGTGGAAACCGATTAAACTTGCCCCTTGGTTTATGGCTGCTGGTATTGCTTGGTCGTTAGGTTTTGTCTATAACGTCATTTATGGTGGCGAACTAAGTTGGCTACGAGCAATGTACTTCCATAAAATAGCTAGGGCAGAAGAAATAAAAGAAAATGGAAGATTACTGATTACTGGTGGCTCTGGAGCGCATTATACAATTAATTCTGATGTTATTGAGCAAGGTTTGGGCATTCCTGTTGTAAATCTTGGTTTAGATGGCCCCATTGGTTTAGATGTAATTTTACCTAGTGTCATCGACCAAGTACGCCCAGGGGATATAGTGCTTCTGATTCCCGAATATTTATTACTATTAGATCCTGATGGTTTGGGCGATCGATCTGGTCCTTTTGGGGTAGCTATTGGTAAACCAGGATTAGGAGGCGTACCAGCCAAACAACTTGTCCAGGATGTTTTGTTGCTGGGAATACCTACTCTAAGAGGAGCAACTAAATCCAGTGTAGACATAGCTACTAAAGGAGAAATGACTGGTTACTATTCCGATCCCCTAACTAAGCGGGGCGATCCCACTACAGTTAAGGAAAGACAACAAGACTGGTGGCAATTGCCCATTAATCAACCTATTTCTCGTCATGCAGCCGAAAGAATTTGGCAGTTTCGCCAAGAAGTAGAAGCAAAAGGAGGAAAGCTAGTACTATCTTTACCTTGGGTATATGGCAGTACAGGAACGCGAACTAAAGCTAATGTCCAGAAAACGGCTTACATACTCTCTAAAATTGCGCCTGTGATTTACGAACCAGAATCTTTAAATATCAAGACCGATCCCAATTTATTTGCTGATACTCACTATCATTTATTGCCCAAAGCAAGAGAAATTAGAGCAAGAGAGTTGGTTGAGCAAATGAAACCACTTGTTCAGTAACCAGTAGGAAGTAGGGGCGATTCGTGAATTGCCCGTGCAAGTAGCGAGTTATTGATTCTGCGCCTGTGTAGTTTATTCATATCAATTATTAACCGACATAAGCAAACTCGAGTAATCTTATGAATAATGAACCGATTAAAATTTGTATCTTAGGAGGGGGATTTGGCGGTCTTTATACAGCCCTTTACCTGGCTGATTTTAGCTGGCTCAAATCAGGCAAGTGTCAGATTACTCTAGTAGAACCAAAAAATAATTTTCTGTTTACTCCTTTATTATACGAAATCTTGACGGGAGAATTGCAGCGTTGGGAAATTGCTCCTTCTTATCAAAAGTTATTGGCAGGGAAAAAGATCGATCTTCGTCAAGATAAAGCCAAAGGAGTCGATCTAGATAATCGTCAGGTGCAATTAGAACAGGGTAGTTCATTAGTTTATGATTATTTAGTTTTAGCAGTAGGGCAAAAAACCAGATGGATCGATATCCCTGGATTAGCTGCTCATGCTTTGACTTTTAGGAGTATATTTGATGCAGAAAACCTACAAGAAAGATTGCGTTTATTAGAAGCTTCAGGAAGACAAAAGTTACGAGTGGCGGTAGTTGGTGCTGGACCTAACGGGGTAGAGTTAGCTTGTAAAGTGAGCGATCGCTTGTCTCCCAGAGCAGAAGTAATTATTATTGACCGAGGGGCAGAAATTCTCCGAAATTTTGCTAAAGGAGTTAAGAAAGCAGCCTATCAAGCCATAAAAAATCGTAATATTCAAGTTTATTTAGAAAGTGGTCTCAAAGAAATTACTCAAGAGCAAATTACTTTCTTTTGTAATGACAATTTAATCGATTATCCAGTAGATTTAGTCTTGTGGACAGCAGGTACAGAAAACATTGACTGGGTAGCAAATCTCAATTGTCAACAAAACAATCAAGGACGAATTTTGGTTCATCCTACTCTTCAACTAATAGACTATCGAGAAGTTTTTGCGGTAGGAGACATAGCTGAAATTCGTCAGAGTAAGACTCAAATCGTACCAGCTACAGCACAAGCTGCCTATCAACAAGCAAGTTTATTGGCAAAAAATTTAAAATTGACACTGCAAGGTAAATCTTTGAAACATTTTCGCTATCTACACCTTGGAGATATGCTTACTTTAGGTAAAGGAGTAGCGATAGTTTCTAGCTTTGGTATCAATTTAACAGGTTCTTTGGCTGGGTTAATACGAAGATTAATCTATATTTTTCGTTTACCTACTTTTCGCCATCGTTGGCAAGTATTAAAAAATTTACTGCATCTTAAATGAGCAGGGGAGCAGGGGAGCAGAGGGGCAGGGGAGCAGAGGAGCAAGGGAGATGAGGGAGAAATAGTAGGGGGAATTATGGTGATAGGGAAGGATAGTAAGGGAAAATTTCGGAACAAATTAGAAGAGATATTTGGTTTCGATTTGCGATCGCTGGCTTTATTCCGTATGGGATTAGCATTAGTAATAATTGCCGATCTTATTATTCGTTTTGGCGATATTAGGTCACACTACAGCGATTATGGGGTTTTACCCCGTACAGCCCTAATCGAACAATTCCTTAAACCCTGGTATTGGTCAATTCATCTCCTTAGTGGTGAACCTTTTGTTCAAGCTTTATTATTTGGTTTTGCTCTATTTTTTGCCCTTTTATTATTGATTGGCTATCGGACTAGATTTGCTACTATTGCTTCTTGGGCAATGATTATCTCTCTCCATAACCGCAATCCTGCTTTGCTTTTTGCGGGAGACGATACTTTAAGGGCACTTTTATTTTGGGCGATGTTTTTGCCTCTGGGGGCTAGTTACTCTGTCGATAGGGCTTTGAATACTTCTAGCAAACCACTACCAAAACGAGTTTTATCTGGTGCCACAGTTGGTTTTATTATTCAACTGTGCTATATCTATATGTTTTCCGCTTGGTTTAAGCATCAAAGTCCGATTTGGTCGCAAGAAGGTAGTGCTGTCTATTACGCTCTTAATTTCGACCAGTATGCTACAGGTTTTGGACAATTTCTGCTTAGTTTGACTCCTTTACTCAGAACGATGACTTTTGGCGCATTGTGGTTTGAGTGGTTGGGAGCGTTACTATTATTTATTCCCTTCCGTACTAACTTTTTCCGTTGCGTTGCCATAGTTTCTTTTATTCTGCTGCATTTTAGTTTCGGGTTATCTTTTGAAATTGGTATTTTTCCTGCCTTGTGTATATTCGCCTGGTTGGCTTTTATTCCTACCAATGTATGGGATTGGTTAGATAAAAAGACCAATACCCAAGAAAGAGCAAGTTTAAAGATTAATTATGACCGTAACTGTGGTTTTTGTAAAAAAGTAGTTCATTTTTTGCGTACTTTTCTGATTTTACCCAGAACACAGTTACTAGTAGCTCAAGAAAATCCTTCTGTCTATGAAGACATGGAAAAATATAATTCTTGGGTAGTAGAAGATTGGCAGGGAAACAGATATTTCAAATGGTCGGGAATTATTTATGTAGTTAGTCTTTCCCCTCTTCTCTGGTTTCTTGCGCCTATTCTCAGATTAAAACCTTTGATGGCATTAGGCACAAAAATTTACGAAACTATTGCGAGTAATCGTCGTACTGCTGGCAAACTTACTGCTCCTTTTAAATATACTTCCCTAGAAGTTAATCCTGGCTGGTTATTTAATTTATTTACTTTTCTTCTACTCGGTTTAGTCACTCTTTGGAATCTTACCAGTTTTGCCCATAGTTATATTTTCCATCGATCGCCCACTAAAATCAGTCAAAGTTTACGCAGAGTTGTTAATAGTCGTACGGCACAAAAAATTACTTGGTTAGGGCAACTTACTAGATTAGACCAATCTTGGAGTATTTTCGCCCCCAATCCACCTAGAGATGATGGCTGGCACGTAATTGTTGGCAATCTAAAAGATGGAAGTCAAGTCGATTTACTACATAATGACAGGATGATTAATTGGGACAAGCCAACCATAAAAAAAAGAAATAAATTATACAAAAATATGCAATGGCGTACCTATTTTATTAATCTCAATCGCTATATAGGTAAAAAACTTTATCCTTACTATGGTTTATATCTTTGTCAACAATGGAACGAAACACATCAGGACAAAAAACAACTAGAAAATCTAGATATTTATTTTATCTCAGAAAATACGGTTCCTCCTGGCGAAATTCAAGATATTGATAAGCAACATCATTGGCAACAATCTTGTACTTTTAAAAATACGGATCGATAAAAATATTATTAATAATTTATGAGTCTGTAGTTTATCAAAAAGATATTTTTATTTATTTGTATACTATTATATGCTATTTAATTCTTACGTTTTTATCTTCCTCTTTTTACCTATAACTTTAATTGGTTTCTTTACTTTAGGTAGATTAAAGTTAATTAAGCCAGCCAAAATATGGCTACTAATTACTTCTTTATTTTTCTATGGTTATTGGAATCCACCCTATTTAATTTTAATGATAGTTTCGATTTTATTTAACTATCAAATGGGTAGAGCGATCGCTTTGGCTAAATTGAAAAGTAAACAAGCAAAAATATTGCTTTGGATTGGTATAGGAATCAATTTGGCTAGCATTTGTTATTACAAATATGCTAACTTTTTCTTGTCTACAGTAAATGATTTGTTCAAAGCTAATGTTACTCTCAACGAAATATTTCTTCCTTTAGCTATTTCATTTTACACTTTTACTCAAATTGCTTATTTAGTAGATGCTTATCGAGGTGAAACCAAGGAAGTTAATTACGATTTAATTACTTATAGCTTATTTGTTGTCTTTTTCCCTCAGTTAGTTGCAGGGCCAATTTTACGCCATGATGAATTAATTCCTCAGTTACATAAACTTAGAAACTTTGTTTTTTCACAAAAAAACTTTGCTTATGGTTTGACTCTATTTAGTTTGGGATTATCCAAAAAAGTTTTAATTGCCGATAATATTTCTCCTTGGGTAGCTACAGTATTTAACCACTATAGCCAAGTTACTTTTATAGAAGCCTGGGTAGGTGCATTAAGTTATACTTTTCAACTTTATTTTGATTTTTCTGGCTATTCTGATATGGCAATTGGTTTGGGTTTAATGTTTAATATTCGCCTACCAATTAATTTTGATTCACCCTATAAAGCCAATTCTATTAGTGATTTTTGGCGACGGTGGCACATTACTCTATCTAACTTTTTACGAGATTATCTTTATATTCCCTTAGGAGGAAGCCGTAAAGGAGAACTACGCCGTTATGTAAACTTACTAACTACCATGTTATTAGGTGGATTATGGCATGGTGCTGGTTGGACATTTGTAATTTGGGGTGGTTTACACGGTGTTTATTTAGTAATTAATCATTGGTGGCGTAAATTAAAAAATCCTTTACCAACATTTTTAGGCTGGAGTATTACTTTTTTAGTAGTTGTTTTTAGCTGGGTATTGTTTAGGGCACAAACTTTGTCTGAAGGCTTAGAAATTATTCAGGCTATGGTAGGCATGAAAGGAATTATCTTACCTGGTGAACCTCAAGGTAAACTAGCTTTACTAACTAGTTTTGGGATTGAACTTAAGCGTTGGTCACAATTGAATTATTTACCAGTAGTCAGTGGCAGTAAAGCTATAAGTATTTTAGTGTTAATTGGCTTAATATTTTGGGTGAAGTTGCTACCTAATACTCAAGCATTATTAGCGAAAATGAAGCCAACTTGGTGGTGGGCTACTTGGGTTGGTTTATCAGCAAGTCTATGTTTATTATCTCTCAATCGTGTATCTGAATTCCTTTATTTTCAGTTTTAGATTTGAACAAATAGCTCAAAATTTAAAATGTTGCTCAAAACTATTTTTTTGTCAAAGTACAGTCCTAAAAAATATCAAAACTTTTACTTATTTTTTGCTATATCCACTTTAATGCCGTTATGTTTAGTAGCTGTTATTAATCTAGTTATCGATCCTTATTTATATTTTTACAGCCCAACTTTTAAAAAAGTCAACCAACTTAAACCAGAGAGAGAAAAGCATTTAATGCTTTCTAAAGCAGCAGAAATTAACTATATTGAAGCTAAAATAATTTTTCTGGGTTCATCTAGAGTTATGAGTGGCTTAAATACAGAATATCCTGGTTTAAAATATCCCAATTCAACATATAATTTGGGATTACCAGGGGCAAATATGTATCAAGTAATGCATTATTTTAATCATGCCCTTGCCAATCAATCTCAAATTAAACAAGTAATTTTAGGTATTGATTTTTTTATGTTTAATGAATATTTGAAAAATTTGGAAAATTTTGATGAAACTAGATTGGGGAAAAAAATTGTAGTAAAAGACATTATTAATAGCTTACTATCAATAGATGCACTACAGGCAAGTATTACAACTTTTAATGCTAACCTTAGCAACCAAAATAAATCTAACTCTAAAGAACCTAAAACTAGTAGATTTAAGAGATGGTTGACTAATTTTTTAAGCTATGAGGGTTTTTATGGTAAGTATAATCTTTCTCAAGCAAGATTAGAAAATCTTCAAGCTATTATCGACAAATGTAAACAAAATAATATCGATATAAAAGTTTTTATTTCTCCAACTCATGCTACTCAGTACGAAGCTATGAATATAGCTGGATTATCGTCAACTTTTGAACAATGGAAACGAGAAGTAGTCAAAATTACTCCCGTGTGGGATTTTTCTGGTTACAACAGTATAACTACTGAATTAATTAACGATCGCATGGAAAACTATATTGATAATTCTCATTACAGTCCCAAAGTTGGAGATTTAGTTCTCAACCGCATATTATCTTTCCAAACAGAAAGAGTTCCCAAAGACTTTGGTATATTGCTTACTCAGGACAATATCGAGACTCATTTACACCAAATTCGCCTCGATCGAGAAGTTTGGCGAAAAGAGCATCCAGAGGAAGTAAATTTAGTTAGAAAAATTAAAGCTAAACTGGATAATTAAAATAAAAACTATAAAATAACTATATTAATTAACATGGCTATTTCCGACTTTTCTGATTCTTATAATTCCCTCAGTAAGTCTCAACGGCAAAAAAAGAAAATTTTAGTCGATCGACAGAAAAAATTTAAAGTCTATAATTGGATTTTCTTTGCTACAGCCTTTGTCCCGATATTATCTGTTGGCTTATTCAATTGGACGATCGATCCCTATGATTTGTTTAATACTCCCAATTGGTGGGGTGTTAATCATGAAAAAATTAAAAAAGATAATAACGATCGCTTGTTTAAAGCTGTGGATATTATCCGCCTTAAACCTAAAGTTATCATAATGGGTTCATCTAGAACTAAGCAAGGATTGAATCCAGAACATCCAGCTATAAAAAATAATAAATTTGCTTATAATTTAGCAATTAATGGACCCAATGCCTATGAAGTAAGACGATACATCGAACACGCAATTGCCAATCAACCAGATTTACGACAAATCATTCTCGGTATTGACTTTTTTATGTTTAATTCTTCCCTACAAAATCAGCCGAGTTTTGAGGAAAAAAGAATTGCCAAAAAATATATAATCCCTACTGATGCTGTTAATGCTCTTTTTTCTCTCGATACTTTTAATGTTAGTAAAGAAACAATTGCTGCTAGCTTAAAAACAGAAGGACAAAACAATTCTTATGGCGAAAATGGTTTTATGCCCAATCGCAATGCTAATGACGGAGGAACAAAATGGCGATTCTCTCAATCAATTAAACTCTATTTTGAATTACATAGCGATTATCAATTTTCTCAGCAATATTGGTCTGATTTTGTCAAAATTGTCGAACTGTGTCGCCAAAATAACATAGATTTAAAAGTATTTATTTCTCCTGCTCATGCTACCCAATGGGAGTCAATTAAAGTAACTGGTAAGTGGGATATTTTTGAACAATGGAAGCGAGAGTTAGTTAAAATAACCCCAGTTTGGGATTTTTCTGGGTTTAATAATGTCACTACTGAAGCAATTAAAACAAAGATGGATAATTATGTCGATAACTCTCACTACAGTCCCACGATCGGTAATCTAATCCTCGATCGCATTTTTGACTATCAGTCTGAAAGTGTACCTAAAGATTTTGGGATTTTGTTAACAGCAGATAATCTCGAACAACATTTATCTAAAATAAAGCGCGATCGACTATTATGGGCTAATAATCATCCCGACGAAGTAAAATTAGTACGAGATATTAAAGCAAAAGTCGATCGTCAAAATAATAGTAATTAATTTTTTTTCTGTACACGAGATAAATATTAATAAATAAATTTAGTTTTGCTAAAATAATTAATTAATATTCAAAATTATGAAATTAATTAATCAGTATGGCTTAATCATCATTATTAGTTTACTTTTACTAGCTTCTTTGCTAGTAAATTCGTTTTTGTATAAAGAGTTAAAATTTGTTTATCTGTATTGGTATGCTACTAGTTTAAATCCTCTTAGTCTCAAAAGATATAGCGATGATAAAGTTTCGGAGAAAACTAGAGAAAATCAGAAAAAAGTTGTTTTTTTCGGTGATTCTAGAGCAGTGGAGTGGGCAAAACCTGAGTTACAAGAATTTGAGTTTATTAATCGGGGTATTAGTGGACAAACTTCTGCTCAAGTACTTTTAAGATTCGATCGACATGTGGCTGTTTTAAATCCAGAAATAATTGTTATCCAAGTTGGAGTCAACGATCTGAGAATGCTGCCTAAATCTCCCAAGACAAGAGAAGATATTGTGAAAGATTGCCAGCAAAACATTGCTCAAATTGTCCAGAAAGCTAAAGAAATTGGAGCCAAAGTTATTTTAACTACTGTTTTTCCCCTGGGAGATGAAACTATTTCTGTTCAACAAAGACTGTTTTGGTCGCCCATCGATTATATGAAGCAGGATATTACTGAAGTTAATAACTATATCAAAAATCTGGAACCAGACGCGGTTATTTTTGATGCTTATGAGTTAATAAAAGCTCAAAAAGAAAGTGCCCCAAAATACTATCGGGATTTAGTACATCTTAATGGTCGAGGATATAAGTTTTTAAATCAACACCTATCTGAATTATTGGCAAAATTATAAACATCAACTCAATAAATGTGATTTAAGCTACAAAATTTTTTAACGTATATTATATTTGTTGTTATTTATAAACTAATTTTTAGTTTTTAGATATCAGAATAAATCGAGACCACCAGAGTCGATTAAACTAGTGTTGTGGTGAAAATTAAGTATTTGTCCTGTAAACAAAGGAGTGAGGAGTGGACAAGAATAAAAGCTTTCTGAAAGCATTAAGCGCAAGTGCATTTATCTTTCTTAGCTGGGAAACTTTGGTCGTTGCAGAAAATTTGCCCAAGCCTGGAGATTACTATCGTTCTAAAGATTTTCTTTTAGCTGAGTTTCCTACTGTCACTAAGGACGGACAGAATGATAGAATGAGATACCAGCAAATACCAGTACAAGTATCCCAGTCTACAGAGTCAGAACCACCAGCAGAATTAACGAACGTAGAATCTTTAGAACCCAATGCTAATCCTTTAATTTTCCCTACTAAACCTGAGGAAGTTCAAATCAATCTCGATAAGCCAATTACCCTCGAACAAGCTATTGAATTAGCACTGCGTAATAATAAGGATTTACAAGTATCTAAACTCAATCTGCAACAATCTGAACAAGAGTTAAGAGAAGCAAGAGCAGCTTTATATCCTCAGTTAGATGCTAATTTAGAGGCCCGTGGTCGGGATGGTCAGAGATCGACAAGAGATGAGAATGGTAACGTTACAAGAGATAGGCTTAATAACGTTACTGATGACTTTGAGGAGATAACCGGTGATGTTACAGCAACTGTAGAACTTAGTTACGATGTCTATGCAGGAGGACGAAGAAGCGCGGATATTAAACGAGCTAAGAGACAATTCCGTTTTAACGAGTTGGATGTAGAACGAATTACTGAAGAAACTCGTTTTGCAGCGACTAGAGACTACTACGGCTTGCAAGATGCTGATGCTCAAGTGGAAATTCAAAAAGCAGCGGTGGAAGATGCTAGTCAAACACTGCGGGATGCTCAACTGCTAGAACAAGCAGGATTAGGCACCAGATTTGAAGTTTTAAGTGCAGAAGTAGAATTAGCTGATGCTCAACAAGCTTTAACTAGGGCTCTTGCCCAGCAGAATATAGCGAGAAGACAATTAGCGCAAACTCTTAGTATAGGGCAACAAGTTGAACTGCAAACTGCTGATGAAATCGAAGAGGCAGGAGTTTGGTCTATTTCTCTAGAAGAAACCATTGTCCTTGCCTATAAAAATCGGGCTGAGTTAGAACAGCAATTAGTTTTGAGAGAATTAAACGCGCAGCAAAGACAAATTGCTTTATCAGATATCAGACCCCAAGTAAGTTTGTTTGCTGCCTATGAATACCAGGTTGTTGATTTTGGTGACACCAGAAGGGGTGACGAAGATGAAAATCAATATCGTCTTGGCACAAGGCTAAGTTGGAGATTATTTGATGGTGGTAGAGCTAGTGCTCGTGCAGATCAAGCAAAAACAGATATTGAGATTAACGAAACTCAATTTGCTAACCAACGTAACCAAATTCGTTTGCAAGCAGAACAAGCGTACTACAATCTTCAGGCTAACCAAAAAAATATTGGGACTTCGCAAAAAGCATTAGAACTAGCAGAAGAAAGTCTAAGACTAGCACGGTTACGTTTCCAAGCAGGAGTGGGGACGCAAACCGACGTTATTGACTCTCAAACACGATTGACTACTGCTCGCGGTAACTTGCTGAGTGCCATTATTGACTATAATCAATCTCTAAATGAGTTGCAAAGAGCGGTTACCAATTTGCCTGACAGTAAACTATTTGATTTGCCCTAGCTTTTACAGTTATTAGAGAATAAGTTTCTTTCGATAGATTCACAGGGAGGAGCCGAATTGCTATTCTCCCCTTTTCTAATAATGTTGGCAAATGCACTACAAATAATCCTACATGAGGTATTGCCAATGACTAAAGTTAAGATTTTCTGTACTTGTCGCACTATTAGTTTCAGCAAAGATTACTTTTGCCAACAGTATCCTTTTCTAAATGAATATTAATTACACACTCAGACAATATGCCAATAGTTTTGGGAGGAAAAATAGGTAAAAAACTTGTATCTGTTGCCTGCTCCTTCCTTTCACCAAAAAACTTTTTGACAAGCCCTAATTAATTATCGTCATTATTTCTTATAATTTCTTAATATTATAATAAGAGGATAATTTTAGAAAAATTCTATGTCTACCATTACTTTTGTAAAAGAAGATAAACTAGTAATCGCTGCTAATGGAGCAAATTTGCGGGAAAAAGCTCTGCAAAATAACGTGGATATCTACAAATTAAGAGGTAAATTGGTCAATTGTGGAGGTTATGGTCAGTGCGGTACTTGTATTGTCGAAATTGTTGAAGGAAAAGAAAATTTATCCCCCAAAACTCCTTTCGAGCAGAAAAGATTAAAGAAAAAACCCGATAATTACCGCTTAGCGTGTCAAACTTTGGTTAATGGGCCAATCAGCGTTAAAACTAAACCTTGACCTGTTTTACTCTGATTTTAGCGATCAGTCTAAGTAATGATATTCTAAGAATTGTCGATTGAATATTACTTAGGGGCTGCTACTCCATGGAAGTTAACGATCTTGGATTTATAGCTAGCATTTTATTTGTGCTAGTTCCTACAGTGTTTCTTTTAATTCTGTATATTCAAACTGATAAAGGTCAAAGAGACAGTTAATAAAAGTAACCGTCGATAAAATTTACAAGTTAATTCAGGTGATTACCTGGTTAAGTATTTCAGTTGTCAGTAGCAGTTTCTGATGACTGTTTTTTTTGTCCAGCCCCGTGTTATCCCAAAAGCCCGTACTCTCCGTTTTGTCGCCAATAGAAAGTCCAACTACTGCTTCCCTTGTCCACACAAAAACGATAAATTAAACACATGACAGCTTATTAGGTGCCAAAAGATGGTTTTTGAGCAGGACTTGATTTTACTGCAAGCTATAAAAAAAGGCGATCGCGATCGGGTAAAACAATTATTAGCCCAGGGAATTAAGCCGAATGTTCGGGATAAACAAGGTAATTCGGCATTAATCTATGCTGCTCAAAAAGGAGATAATGAAATTGTCAATCTGTTGATTCAAGCTGGTGCCGATCTTGACTATGGCAATCAACCTCACTGCATAACAGCCTTGATGGTAGCTGCTGCTACAAATCAAATTGAGGTAGTAAAGACTCTAATTGCAGCAGGAGCAAATGTTAATGCAGTTAATGATGATGGTACGCCAGCTTTAGCGATCGCTGTTTATCGGGGTAATCTAGAGATTGTTAAGTTACTTTTAGCAGCTAAAGCCCAAGTTAATTGCCAAGATAAAGACGGAGATAGTCCTTTAAGTTTAGCTATTAGGGCTAATTATCCCCAAATTGTAACGGAATTAATTCAGGCTGATGCAGAAATTAACCAACACGATCTTAATGGCGAAACACCCTTAACCCTAGCCATAGAAAGCCAAAGTTTAGCTATAGTCAAGATTTTGTTAGAAGCTGGTGTAGATATTAATCTCCCTACTACAGAAGGAGAAAGTCCTTTAGCAATAGCTACTGCCAATGGTAACTTAGATATTTTTCAATATTTATTAAAAGCTGGTGCCGATATTAATTATGCCGATAAACAGGGAGATAGACCTTTACACTTGGCAACAGTAGAAGGTTACATAGCTTTAGTTCAAAGTTTACTGAAAGCTGGTGCAGAAGTAGACAAACGTAATTTATTAGGGGATACTGCTTTGATGGTAGCCTCCCTACAAGGATACCAAGCGATCGTGCAATTACTCTTAGACTATGGTGCCGATCCCAACGCTAATAATCAGAGTGAAACTCCTTTAACTCTGACAGTAATACAAGATAATACAGAAATAGTTAAGTTGCTACTAATAGCAGGAGGTAATCCCGATCTAAGGCTCAAAGATGGCAAAACTATATTGATGCAAGCGGGCGATCAAGGCGATATCCCTATTATGAAAGAATTGATTGAAGCTGGCGCAGATGTCAATTTACAAGATCGAGCTGGTGCAACTGCTTTGATGTGGGCATCTCATCGAGGTTACATAGATGCAGTCAAAGTTCTTTTAGCAACAAATAAAGTCGATTTTACTATCCGTAATCGTGGTGGCTACACGGCGCTAATGTTAGCTGAATTTAATGAATATATGCAGGTAGCTAAGTTATTAAAAGAGGCTGGTGCGCAGGAGTGAAGGAGCAGAGGAGCAGAGGAGCAGGGGGCGCAGGGAGAGAAAGAAATACACTCTAAATGATTGAGAACAACTATAGATTACTTTATGTTAAGTTAAATTTTATAAAGATTTTATACTAATCGAGGAGAACACTATGGCATTGGAAATTCCAGAGGGAATAAAAACTTGGTCTCAATTTGGTCATCCCCTTTTAATGTGGATATTATTAGGATTAGCTGTTTACGCTTTGTATTCTGGTTGGCAAATTCGTCGTACTCGTTCGGCAGATAAAGATACTAAAAAAGAACTAATCAAAAAAGGTTTTAATGTCAAACATCATCAAATAGGTTCAATTTTATTGTCCTTAATGGTCTTAGGAAATATTGGTGGAATGGCAGTAACTTATATCAATAATAGTAAGTTATTTTTAGGAGCTCATTTGTTAACTGGGCTAGGCATGACAGGAATGATTGCTACTTCGGCTGCTTTAGTTCCCTATATGCAAAAGGGTAATGATATTGCTCGTTATACTCATATAACTTTAAATATTACTCTTTTAGGTCTTTTCGGCTGGCAAGCAGTTACGGGGATGCAAATTGTTCAGAAAATTCTCGATAATATGTAAGCTAATTTTAATAATTATGTGATCTAATGTGAATATGGGGTGTAGGTAGATTTGCTCTGCAACCCTCCCCCACTTAATTTTACGTTAGTAAAGTTTGAGGAGATCGAGTTGAGGTGCAGATTTTAGCGAATGAACAGATATCCTACTGTAATGTAATTTCTCAAAAAGGCGATCGGCTAGAAAATTTACCAGGTATTTTTTATAAAAATAAACTGTTTTGTAAAGATAAGTTTTTTCTAAAAAATCAACAAAAAGAAGCTTTAGAATATGGCAAACAAAGTTTTTTAAAAAGAAGAGGGAAAATTATGTATCTTCTAACAGAAGATACTACTGGATTAACCATCTGGATTGAAGATTATAATTTAAAGTTATCAAAGCAACAGTATTTTTTAGATGTGGTAAATACCATCAATATCAAAGATGTAGTCGCTCGGATGCGAAATGTAGGAGGAATTAAAATTAAAGACCGTCGCTATCATCTCGTATTGTATCCCAAATGTTTTATTGGTAGCGAAGCAGTAGAATGGATGACAAAAAATCTCAATCTTTCTATAGAACAAGCTGTGAGGTTAGGGCAAAGGCTAATCGACGAAAAATTTGTTCATCATGTTACTAACGAACATCCTTTTATCAATGATTTCTTTTTTTACCGTTTTTACTGGGATGAAATTTAACAATCATTTACTATTACTCAGAAACAGAAACTTTTTCTAATTTAATAGTATTTTTAGGAGGAATGGGGAGATTATAACGAGTATGAAAGTCTTGCTGGACTTTATAAGTTAAACGTGGAGAAATTTGGCGAATTATTTGTCCTAGTAAGCGATCGCCTGTCGATTGAATTAAGCTAGGAGATAACTTGTAGATAAATTTAGGAAACTTTACTTTAACTGCTAAGTTCATTGTCCAATTAACTTGAGTAGTTATATTTGGAATAGTTTTTTTATTTTGATTTTTTAAAAAATTAATAGCTGGTTTTTGTTTCTCATTCTCTTCTCTGGTTTTTTCTTTTAATTCCATAGAAGCTCGGTAGTTAACTTCGTAACCAGGTGGATTATAATTGGTTACAGGAATAGTTTTCATCGTATATACCCGATCTATAGGAGGATTTAAGACTATGGCAATTTTGGGTTCTACTTCATAACCAAGAGAATTAAAACAACCTACCGTTAAAATATAACCATTATCGTTTATTGGTTCGACTTTCATCGGTTGGGCACAGCGACAAAACCAACCTTCATGAGCATTTAAATAATCAGCAACAGTATCCGCATCGCTATACATCTCCATAGAACCGAGATAAGATACCCGAAATAAAAAAGATTTTTGTTGTTCGTAAATATCATGGTGAGCAATAAAATTTTCTTCACAAGCTGGCAATTCTGATAGGTTGACTTGTCGATCGTTAATTAATCTAGAATACATACAATTTCCAGGTTACTAAATTTATTTACGCTACCCTTATTAAATTTCTTACAATAAAAGAGTTAATTACCAGCTAAACATCATTTAATTAGATTTAGTGCGATCGAGATTATTATGAAAGCATTAGTTGCTGGAGCAACAGGACAAACAGGACGGAACATTGTTAAACAACTAGTTCAAAAAAATATTCCCGTACGAGCGTTAGTTCGTAATTTAGAACAAGCTAAAGAAATACTTCCTTCAGAAGCGGAGTTGGTAGTAGGAGATGTCCTCAAACCAGAGACATTAAAAACAGCACTAACCGATTGTAGCGTATTGCTTTGTGCGACTGGAGCTTCACCCAGTTTAGATCCTACAGGCCCTTACCAGATAGATTTCCAGGGAACAAAAAATTTGGTAAATGTTGCCAAACAGTCTGACATTGAACATTTTGTGATTGTTTCGTCTTTGTGTGTTTCCAAGTTTTTTCATCCCCTTAACTTGTTTTGGTTAATTTTGTATTGGAAGAAACAGGCTGAAAAATATATTCAGCAAAGCGGTTTGACTTATACCATTGTCAGACCAGGGGGTCTTAAAAACGAAGATAACGCAGATCGAATTATCATGTCATCCGCAGATACTCTCTTTGAAGGAAGTATTCCTCGCCCTAAAGTTGCTCAAGTCTGTTTAGAAGCTCTCTTTCAGCCAGCAGCTAAGAATAAAATTGTGGAAATAGTCGCTAGTCCAGAAGCAGAAGACAAAAGCTGGTCACAATTATTTACTAGCGTAGCTTGATAATCGATACTCAATGTCAGACAGCCATACCTAATGCTTAAAAAAACTATTCGGAAAGCTAACTTAGGGCTTAAATTAATCTCGAGCGCTAGTTTATTTTTTGTTCTATCCAATCTACAGGGATACATATTTAAGGAAAAGCGACCGCCTTTATCTTATTCTGATTATCCTCTGACAATTAGGGGGACAAGACCCTTAGCTATGAAAGGAGGAGACCCCTATATTCGTGCTTTAATGCGGACTATCACCGCTAGTGAGGCTAATGTTACTCGACCCTATCACGTAATTTATGGCAATCGATATGCTGAAGATCTCAGTCGTCACCCTGAATTATGTGTTCCCATCGTAGCTGGTCCTAATATTGGTAACTGTACTACCGCTGCGGGACGCTATCAATTTCTCGACTATACTTGGTCTGAAAAAGCTAAAAGATATCATCCCAAACCATCTGGGTTACTGTGGTGGAAAAGTTATAGTTTTGAGCCAGAATATCAAGACAAAGTAGTTCATGACTGGTTGAGTGACTCCACAGCTTGGGGTGCAGATATACCTAAGCTATTAAGAGAAGGAAAAACCAAACAAGTATTGCGTTTGTTGTCTGGTACTTGGACTAGTTTAGGTTATGGCATCGAAACTAATTCGATGAGCAAGTATTTACCGCAGATATATCAAAATATGCTGACAGAAGAATTATCGTAAACATCTGTAGGGGCGGTTCGCGAACCGCCCCTACAGAAATGGACGGGCTAAAAAGTAGCTGGCAATAGATTTAGCATCTACAGGTTCTCCAGTTAAAATGGCTTTTTCTAATTCTTGAGGACTCATTAAAACTACTTCGATGTCTTCATCTTCGTCTTGTTGTGGTGGCATTTCTAGTTTCTCTAAATCCTCTGCTAAAAAAGCATAGATATATTCATCAGAATAGCCAGGAGCAAGGGGAAATTTACCTAAATCTCGCCATTTTCCTGCTCTATAACCTGTTTCTTCCTCAATTTCTCTTTTAATGGTTTTGGCTGGGTCTTCATTTGCTTCTACTGTGCCGGCAGGAAATTCTAGCAATCTTCCCGCACAAGTAAAGCGATACTGTCTGACTAAAACTAATTTACCTTCTGGAGTAATAGGAACAGCTAAAGCACCACCAGGGTGGCGAATACATTCCCAATCTCCTTCTACTCCATTGGGCAAGTGGAGTTTAATTACTTCATAATCAAATTTACGACCTTTGTAAAAAAGACGTTGTTGTAAAATTTTTGAGGGTTCTTTAGCTGATGTCATTAGGGTCTATTAATTTCACTCCTGTACAGTCTACCTCTTTAGCTAACTGCGCGATCGCTTTTTTGCTGACAGGTTCGATCCAATTGGGTGCAATCTCGGCTAAAGGAACTAATACAAAGGCTCTTTCTCTTAGATGGGTATGGGGAATAGTCAGGTTGGGAGTTTGCATAACTAAATCTTCGTAGAGAAGAATATCCAAGTCTAAGGTTCTTGCTCCCCATTTTTCTGTTCTTACTCTGCCAAATTGCAATTCTATCGCTTGCAGAATAGTTAATAATTCTTCTGGATTTTGTTGAACTTGCAAGACAACACAACCATTAACATAATCAGGTTGAGGTGGACCAACAGGTTTAGTTTGATACCAACTAGAAGTTGCGATTAAATCAACTCCTGGTATATTAGTTAATGCTTTGAGGGCATTGGCTGCGGTATCTAAAGAATTACCCAGATTACTACCCAGAGCGAGCGCGCACTTTGCCATAATGATAATTTGGATTTGAACTCAATATTGATTTGATTGCTAATTTATAATTGCAATTTATAGTACTTCTTATATTTCATCAAATTGAGCAATATCTTATTAGTTTTTAATTTCTTGATTAGTATATCTTATTGATTTTTTGTGACAAATAACACCAAATTAAACAATGAAACAACAAATACCCAGTAAAAGTTGCTTATTTGCGAGAAAATCTTGGAATTTTCTGATTTTAATTGTATTGGCAATTGGTTTATTGTTTAGATTTGTCAATCTCGAACAAAAAATTTATTGGGGAGATGAGTGTTTTACTTCCTTGATGATTTCTGGTCATACAAGATCGCAAGTACAACAAGAAAACTTTGAAAATGAAGTTACCGATATTAAAGAGCTTTACAATGAATATCAAAAATTAGATGCAACAAAAGATATGGCAGTTAGTTACAATTGTAGTAATTGCTGGGGGTTTAATATCATGTTTAATTAGCTCTCAATCAGATTTTTGATGGAACAAAAGAACTACGAGTTACGACAAACGGCAAGTGACTTTTGTAATTAACCAACAAAATAAACCTTTGCTTATAGTCGAGGATGCATTTAAGACTTTGCCTCTTAGCCATATCTTAGATTCAAAAGTAAAATTACTGATAGTGAATAAAACTGATACCTTAGAAATTCCTGATGGTCATGACAGTATCTTTTTTATTCAGCCATCAAAGAAATTACGTTCTGAACTAGAGCAGCACAATTACAAAATAGATGTTGTTTATCGAGGTCGAAAACAAAGTCTATGGCAACTAACACAAAATTAGAAAACAAAATTTTATGTCTCGTCCTATCTATTTAGATTGCCATGCAACTACACCCATGGATACCAGGGTGCTAGATGCAATGATACCCTACTTTACCGAGCGTTTTGGCAATCCTTCTAGTCTCACTCATGCTTATGGTTGGGAAGCGGAAGCAGGAGTCAAAACTGCCCGTCAAACTATTGCTGATGCCATTAATGCTACTCCTACAGAAATTATTTTTACCAGTGGAGCAACGGAAGCGAATAACTTAGCTATTAAAGGGGTAGCAGAAGCTTATTTTAGCCAAGGCAAGCATCTGATCGCCGTGCAAACCGAGCATCGAGCCGTTCTCGATCCTTGTAAATATTTGCAAACTCTGGGCTTTGAAGTAACTTATCTACCAGTTAGTCAAGACGGGTTAGTCGATTTAGAGCAACTAGAGCAAGCTATTCGTCCCGATACTATTTTAGTTTCGGTAATGGCAGCTAATAATGAAATTGGAGTACTGCAACCCCTGGCAGAAATTGGCGCAATCTGCCATAAACATGAAGTTTTGTTTCATACCGATGCTGCTCAGGCGATCGCTAAAATTCCTTTAGATGTAGAGGAAATGAACATCGATTTAATGTCTTTAACAGCCCATAAAGTTTATGGACCAAAGGGTATTGGGGCTTTATATGTTCGTCGCCGTAACCCTAGAGTTCGTCTAGCTGCTCAAATGCACGGGGGAGGACAAGAAAAAGGATTTCGTTCCGGTACTATCTATACACCTCAAATTGTTGGCTTTGCTAAGGCAGTTGAATTGGGATTAACAGAAATAGAATCAGAATCGGTGCGTCAACTTCAGTTAAGAGAGAAGCTTTGGTCTATCCTGAGTAAAATAGAAGGAATTCAACTTAATGGTCATCCAACTAAACGTCTTCCAGGCAATCTAAATGTTAGTGTAGAAAGAGTAGATGGTTCTGCTTTGTTGCTGGGGTTGCAACCTATAGTTGCCCTCTCTTCTGGTTCGGCTTGTTCTAGTACTTCTACTGCACCTTCCCATGTCTTAACCGCTTTAGGGCATTCTAGCCAATTAGCTTATGCTTCTCTGCGTTTTGGCATTGGCAGGTTTAATACAGAAGCAGAAATAGAGAAAATAGGTTCTGAAGCGATCGCGATTATTTGTGCTTTACGTCAAGCTAAAAATAATCATACCCAGATAGTTTCTCAGGAGTCTGCACTTTTTCAAGCTAACAGTGATTCGGTGTAAAAATAATAACACTGCCTAAACAAGAGGATACGGTTCGCGGGCGTTGCTTCGCTCTTCATGAGATGTGAGTTTTGTTAGTTGCTTAAAGTCCCAGTTCATAATAGATACCTTGTCTAAACCGAGTATATTACAAAGGTAAAAAAAACAATTTTCTTGTCAAAAGTTGTCAGACAAGGTTATATTCAAGTTAAAATTCGATCTAACTACCCCCACTGTAATTCTGTGGTGTAAAATGATCGATGATAGAAGAACTAGCCTAAAAAATCGAACGCTAGGTGTCTTGATAAAATTCACCACCCTTAAGCAGCTGTAATTAAGTTATAACCACAGCTATAGTATCAGCTCAACCGAATTTTCGGCTTAAGCTTTAATCTAGTTTTTCTAGTTAAAAAAGCTTTCCGTAAGCAGGAAAATCACTTAAAGCTCTAGTTAAGCAGTTAGAGTAATCATCTATCTAAATTTTTGGTTGTGCCTGAATAATCTTTAAATTAAATAAAGATTAATTACCCATTTTATACGTATTTTAAATCTAGCAATGTTGGCAGACACAGCGATTGGGTGTCTCAACTTGTGAGAAAATTTTGAGGAAAATTAATGCCAAAACAAATTATTATTGCGGAACAGCATCATATCGCCGCCGTTTTTTGGGAAGATCACATACAAGAGCTTGTGGTAGCCACCGGTAATCAGCAAGTTAGTGATATCTATCTTGGTTCAGTAGAAAATGTTATCCCAGGAATAGATGCAGCCTTTGTTAACATTGGCGATGCAGAAAGAAATGGTTTCATTCACGTTACCGATCTAGGCCCATTACGTTTGAAAAAAACAGCATCTGCAATTACCGAACTCTTAACTCCGCAGCAAAAGGTCTTGGTTCAGGTAATGAAAGAGCCTACAGGCAATAAAGGACCGAGATTGACAGGAAATATTACTTTACCCGGTCGATATCTGGTATTAATGCCTTATGGGAAAGGAGTTAAATTATCGCGGAGAATTAGAGACGAGAATGAACGCAGCCGTCTCAGAGCTTTAGCTATTCTGGTCAAACCTGCTGGTATGGGTTTACTCGTAAGAACGGAAGCAGAAGGAAAGGCAGAAGAAGCCATTATGGAAGACTTGGAATTCCTGCAAAAACAGTGGGAATCTATCCAATATCAAGCTAGCTATACTAAACCACCTGCCTTACTCAATCGCGATGATGATTTTATTCAGCGAGTATTGAGGGATATGTATTCTGCTGAAGTAAACAGCATAGTAGTTGATTCTCAAGCTGGTGTTAAACGAGTTAAGCAACAACTAATGAACTGGAGTGCTGGTCGTTCTCCTCAAGGGCTATTTATTGACTATCATCGAGAAAACCAGTCCATTCTCGAATATTACCGTGTTAATGCAGCAATTCGTGAAGCTCTTAAACCAAGGGTAGAGTTGCCTTCTGGCGGTTATATTATCATGGAACCAACGGAAGCTTTGACTGTAGTTGATGTTAACTCTGGTTCTTTTACTCGTTCCGCTACCGCTAGGGAAACAGTTCTATGGACGAATAGCGAAGCAGCTACAGAAATAGCCCGTCAGTTGCGTCTCCGTAATATTGGTGGGGTGATTATCGTTGACTTTATCGATATGGACTCGCGACGCGACCAATTAAAACTGCTAGAACATTTTAACAAGGCTTTAAAAGCAGATAAAGCTAGACCGCAAATTGCTCAGCTTTCTGAATTGGGTCTAGTAGAATTAACTCGTAAACGTCAAGGGAAAAATATTTACGAGCTATTCGGTCAAATTTGTCCCAGTTGTGGCGGTTTAGGACATTTAGCGCATTTACCAGGCAAACCTGAAGGTGAGTCTTTAGAAAGTCCGCCCATTACTCCTCCACCAATTGTTCTTAACATTTCAGATAAATACAGCCAAGGCAATGAATTAACTGACCTATTAGATTATAGTTACACCAATAGTCCTCAATCATTAGAACTAATTCATCATCCTAGTTATCAAGAACAAGGAGGAGTTTCCGGTAATAATCGTCGCCGTCGCCGTCGCCGTCTCAATGAAGTCTTAATGAAAGAAGAATTGAGTAATGGAGATAGTCCTATAACTAGAACTGTAGAGATCGAAACTAATAATTATGAAGAGCGTAAATCTCGTCCTTCTTCCTCAAATCGTTCCTCTCGTCGAGAAGAAGCAACTCTAGAAAAAGTTTCGGTAGAAATGAGCAAATTAGAGCAAGAAATGTATGCTCTAATGGGAGTCTCTCCTCTAATTCGTCTAGAACAAGAATTTAAAGACCCAAAATCTGTTTTGATTAAGATTAAAACGCCTGGAGAAGAAAATGTTGTAGAATCCACCGAGCCTAAATCTACTGTTTCTCTTAACCCTATTAAAGTTGAAGGAGAACAGATAGAAGATACCGGGTCTCAAGTTGAAGCAGGGAATGTTCCCTCAGAAAATACTAATTCTGACGAATCTTTAGCAGACAATGATGATACTAATAACAGTCGCCGTCGCCGTCGTCGTCGTTCTTCTGCTCAAAAAGAAGTTGAAGCTCAAGTATAAAAGTTGAATAATTCTCTGAATAATTCTCCATTTGACGACCGCAGTCTGCTATCAAAGTTAGCCGAAGATAATATTTTGATAGCAGGAGTAGATGAAGTAGGGCGAGGAGCTTTATTTGGACCTGTGGTGGCAGCAGCAGTAACCTTACCTCTGTATGCTATACCTCGATTGACCTATATTGGCGTTCGAGACAGCAAAAAATTATCGCCCAAAAAACGTAGGGAGTTAGTCGAGCCAATTCAAACAATAGTTAGTAGTTGGCATATTGCTGAAGCTACCGTAGCAGAAATCGATCGACTAAATATTTTTCAGGCTTCTTTACTGGCAATGAAACGGGCAATACTGGGGTTAAAAGTATTACCAGAGGTATGTTTAGTTGATGGCAAATTTGTTCTTCGAGACCTTGATATATCTCAAGAAGCAGTTATTAAAGGGGATAGTAAGTCGGCAGCGATCGCGTCCGCTAGTATTTTAGCTAAAGTATGGCGAGACGATTTAATTATTCGTCTTGCTGCGGATTATCCTCATTATGACTTAGCTGCTAATAAAGGTTATCCAACTCCAAGGCATCGTCTTGCTCTCAAGCAATATGGTTCATCTGCTCAACATCGCAAATCTTTTCGTCCTTGCCGTTAGCCAAAAAATATATAAATTTAAAGTACCCAACCCTAAGGATTTCCGCTTTATTAAAATACCAGCCTTGAGTAGTTATCTATCGAGCCTATGAGTTTAATCCCTTGTATGAAGGCTGGTATTTTAATTTGTCGCTCTTTCTAAGGGAGAACTCCGAATTCCGAACTTCGAACTCCGAACTCATATTGTTGAACTTCTTGGGCTGCCCAGTGACGATAATCTTGAAGTAATTGACTGAGCAACCGCTGCTTAATTCTGCCCAAAACACTTTTTAACAAACCATTTCCCGTAACTTCTAATAAGGGTTGCGGAGTAAAAATTAAAGCTGGAGGTAACTCTACTTTAACCTCTAAATCTGCTTGACCTTGGAGATAGGTTTGAGCTTGACTTGCATCAGGATAAAGAACACCTTTAAGTTGCAGGGCAAAACGCTTGTTAATATAGTCTATACCTTTAATTTGGCAGCTTTCTGACTTGAGGCAGACTGTACCATTTCTACCTGACCACACCTTAAGATTAACAATAGGTTGAAAATGATACATCTCCATAAAGTTAATAGGACGCATTTTCAATTCATATAAATCTTCCGATAATTGTTTCATTAACCGAGGATTGGCGATCGCCTTAACCAAACGTTGCGGTTGACGCAAGTAGTGTTTTATAGGTATTTCTTCGTTTGCTACTGATATTTTTACTGATTCAGAAGCAGTAAAGCTAACATGCATAAGTGAAATAATTAAAATCAAATATCTTTATTAATTTTAGGTTACATTTCTTTAAAAAAAAACGCTAATCAAAAAATTTATTACTTATTACTTATTACTCATTGCTTTAGCCATAAGGGCGCGGTAATAGAAAACAGGAAAAGGAGAATAGGGAATTACAGATGATTACAGATATTGTATCTATCTGAGTGCATAAGTCCTGTAAGATTAGAATCTTCCTGTATGTTAATTAATTTAATTAAAATATTGCTTATGAAGGTTTCCATAGCTCATTTAGGACCGACTGGAACGAACTCAGAAACAGCAGCGATCGCCTATGCTAATTGGCTAGGTCGGCATCGACAACAAGAAGCAGTTTTATTTCCTTGTCCTAGTATTGCTATTACATTAGATTCTGTAGCTCAACAAAAAGTCGATCTAGCAGTAGTTCCTGTAGAAAATTCGATCGAAGGTAGTGTAACTACTACTCTAGATAGACTCTGGCAGTTAGAGCAACTTAAAATTATCCAAGCATTAATTCTGCCTATTTCTCATGCTCTCTTATCTTGTAATGCTTCTCTAAAAGAAATTCAAACAGTTTATTCTCATCCTCAAGCTCTGGCTCAATGTCAAAACTGGTTAGCAAAGTTTTTACCATCCGCTAAGCTTGTTGCCATTAACTCTACTACCTCTGCTTTGCCCTATTTAAAAGATGATTTAGCAGCAGCAGCAATTTCTTCACCTAGAGCAGCCCAACTTTATCAAATACCTATTCTTTGCCATGATATAGGTGATTATTCTGATAATTGCACCCGTTTCTGGATTGTAAGTTCAACTCAGAATAATAACGGTAGTCACCTTTCTTTGGCTTTTAGTTTACCCAAAAATGTACCTGGAGCATTAGTCAAGCCTTTGCAAATTTTTGCTCGCAGAGGGATAAATATGAGCAAGATTGAGTCTCGCCCTACCAAACGTCTGTTAGGAGAATATATTTTCTTTATCGATTTAGAAGGAAATCTTCAACATTCTTCGGTTACCGCAGCCTTGACAGAATTATCTCAATATACGGAAACATTAAAAATTTTTGGTAATTACGATTTTTGTCAATTAACTAATAATTAATGACCTCAAATTAAAACTTAATTATACTGAATTATACTGTCGGTCAACTTAACTTATTCCAAAGCATCTTTGAGAGCAGTCCAAGCAGCTAAATGATTTAGAGTAGAGGTTAAAATTTCTGCTTCTTTTTCTAAACGAGCAGAAGTATCTTGCATCTCCAACAATTTCTGTCGTTCACAAGCTGGTAATCTTAAAAGATTACTAGCAATCCAATAGGAAAGATCGGTAGGCGCACTAGGAAGATCGTCGGGTAAATCGATTTTTTGATTATTGAGTTTAGCTGATAAACTAACTACATTGCGTAAGAGAGTTTCTACATTAGTTGCCATTGGTCTTAAATCTTCTTGAGGTGGCTTATCTTCAATCCACTCTACTAACCCTACCCGATAAGGTTTTTCTCGCACATATTCTAATAATCTAAACCTTTGCTGCCCTAAAGTTATCATTTTCATTTTATCGTCTGGTAAACGCTGGAAATGAATTATTTCGGCACAACAACCGACATTAGCTATTTCCCCTGTAGTTGGATCGATCATCAACACTCCAAAACGGCGATCGCTCTCCAGAATCGTATTCATCATGATTCGATAGCGAAACTCAAAGATATATAAAGGGAGAGGACGACCGGGAAATAAGACTAATTCGGGTAGAGGAAATAGAGGAATTTCTCTAACAGCAACAGATGAAGAAGATGCCATTTTTACTTAATTTACCCATAGTTTTTCTTCTCTACTTTAGCGAATTTTGCTCTCAGAAGATAGATGTAGCAGTTTTAACTTAAATGAAAAACAGTCTAATATCCCGATTTTTGCTAATTGCGAGCTTGCTAATTGTTAATTGTTGATGGCTGATAGATCGAGCGACTATGCGCTATCAACCATCAACCAACTAAAGTTTTACTTCAATATCAACTCCAGCAGGCAAATCTAATTTCATTAGGGCATCTATCGTTTTAGAAGAAGGTTGATAAATATCAATAATGCGTCGATGGGTTCTGGTTTCAAAGTGTTCGCGGGAGTCTTTATCAACGTGAGGAGAGCGCAACACGCAGTAAATTTTTCTTTTAGTAGGCAAAGGAATAGGCCCGATGGCAGTGGCGTTAGTTCTATTTGCTGTATCGACAATCTTTTCGCAGGATGTATCGAGTAAGCGACGATCGAAAGCTTTCAGGCGAATACGTATTTTTTGTTGCTGAATTGTTGCCATTTTGTTTAGTTGTCAAGGTTCAAAAAAGTGAATAATTTAAATTGTCTGTTTAGACACAAGCAAGAGCAGATAAGCTAGCATTTTATACTGCTATCTGCTCTTTAAATTTAGGTTCGTTGTCCTACTTAAGAATCTTGGAAACGACACCTGCACCGATGGTACGACCGCCTTCTCTGATGGCAAAACGCATTCCTTGTTCGATCGCGATGGCGTTAATCAGTTCTACGGTCATTTTGATGCGATCGCCTGGCATAACCATTTCTACGGCACTGCCATCATCAGCCGTGTAGTCTTTGATCGTACCAGTTACATCAGTAGTACGTACATAGAACTGAGGACGATAGTTTTTGAAGAAAGGAGTATGACGACCACCTTCTTCTTTAGTTAGTACGTAAACTTCTCCTTCAAATTGAGTGTGAGGAGTGATAGAACCAGGTTTAGCTAGTACCATACCGCGCTCGATGTCATCCTTTTGTACACCACGCAGAAGTACACCAACGTTATCTCCAGCCATACCTTCGTCTAGAGTTTTTTGGAACATTTCTACTCCAGTGACAGTAGTACTGCGAGTATCTTTGATGCCTACGATTTCCACAGTTTCGCCAACTTTGACTTTACCCCGTTCGATCCGACCGGTAGCCACTGTACCACGACCGGTGATAGAGAATACGTCCTCTACTGCCATCAGGAAGGGCTTATCAATTTCCCTTTCTGGAGTAGGAATGTAGGAGTCAACACTTTCCATCAACTCGTAGATTTTATCTATCCACTCGTTATCACCTTTAGCAATATTGGGATTTTCGGTGATAGCTTCTAGTGCCAGTAAAGCAGAACCAGAGACAATAGGAATATCGTCGCCAGGGAAATCGTATTCGCTCAACAGTTCGCGGATTTCCAATTCTACCAATTCTAGTAGCTCTTCATCGTCTACTTGGTCTTGCTTGTTCATAAAGACCACCAAACTGGGAACGCCTACTTGTTTTGCTAGTAGGATGTGTTCGCGAGTTTGAGGCATAGGACCATCAGCAGCGGATACTACCAGAATTGCACCGTCCATCTGTGCTGCACCAGTAATCATATTTTTTACATAGTCAGCGTGACCGGGACAGTCTACGTGAGCGTAGTGACGATTATCGGTTTCGTACTCTACGTGAGCGGTATTGATGGTAATACCTCTTTCTCTCTCTTCAGGAGCAGCATCAATTTCATCGTATTTTCTGGCTTTAGCTTTACCAGAAGCTGCCAAAGTCATAGTAATTGCTGCTGTTAGGGTAGTTTTACCATGGTCGACGTGACCGATGGTACCGATGTTGGCGTGATCTTTAGTCCGTTCAAACTTTGCGCGTGCCATGAATTATCTTTTCCTTATATAAAATTATGCGTTCCCTTTGTTTTTTTCGATTATTGCCTCCGCTACATTGCGGGGCACTTCTTCGTAGTTACTGAACTCCATAGAGAAGATACCACGCCCTTGAGTTTTAGAGCGGATATCAGTGGCGTAACCAAACATTTCCGCTAAAGGAACTTTAGCAACAACTTTGGCTTGACCATCTTCGGAGTTCATGCCTTCTATGTTGCCCCGACGAGAGTTAAGGTCGCCCATGACATCCCCAAGAAAATCTTCAGGGACTTCTACCTCAACTTTCATTAACGGCTCTAATAATACAGGAGATGCTTTACGCACTGCTTCCCTAATTGCCATTGAGCCAGCAACTTTAAAAGCCATTTCATTAGAGTCTACATCGTGGTATGAACCATCAACCAAAGTTACTTTGATATCGATCAAAGGATAACCCGATAAGATACCAGTTTCACAGGTTTGTTTAATTCCCTGTTCTATGGCGGGGATGTATTCTTTTGGTATAACACCACCGACAATTTTGGAGACAAACTCAAAACCGCTAGCTGGTTTTCCCGGTTCTATTTCAATTACAGCGTGACCGTATTGACCTTTACCACCACTTTGTTTGATATATTTGCCTTCGGCTTGGCTACTCTTACGAATAGTTTCGCGATAGGCCACTTGGGGTTTACCGACGGTAGCTTCAACGTTAAACTCTCGCAACATACGATCGACCAGAATTTCTAGGTGTAATTCACCCATCCCAGCAATTACTGTTTGATTCGTTTCCGAGTTGGTACTAACTCGAAAAGTTGGGTCTTCGTCCGATAGAGCTTGTAAAGCCTTAGAGAGTTTTTCTACATCACTCTTAGTTTTTGGTTCTACAGCGACGGAAATAACTGGTTCGGGGATAAATAGAGATTCAAGAATAATCGGCTTCTTTTCATCACATAAAGTATCGCCAGTTCCAGCCAGTTTAAGACCAACTGCTGCACCCAAATCTCCTGCCCTTAATTCGTCTACTTCAATCCTTTCGTTAGATTTTAAAACCACCAAACGAGCAATTCGTTCTTTTTTATCTTTAGTTGCATTGTAGATATAACTGCCTTTTGCTAAGACTCCAGAGTAAACTCGCATAAAAGTCAAGCGACCGAATTTATCTGTGGCAATCTTGAAAGCAAGAGCAGCAAAGGGTTCTTCATCATCAGATTTTCTCACCCCTTCTGTGCCTGATGGCAAAATTCCTGTAATAGGAGGCACTTCTGTTGGTGCAGGTAGGTAATCTACTACCGCATCTAATAAGACTTGAACTCCTTTATTCTTGAAAGCAGAACCGCACAACATCGGCATAATCGAGCCTTGAATTGTACCTTTACGCAAAGCAGATTTTATTTCTGATTCGGAAAACTCCTCTTCCATCATGAATTTTTCTAGGAGTTTTTCGTCAGTTTCGGCGATCGCTTCAATTAAATTGGCGCGATATTCCTTTGCCAATTCTTGAAGTTCTTCAGGTATCTCAGTGTCTTCAATTTTTTCACCGAGATCGTCTTTATAGATTTTGGCACGCATTCTTACCAAGTCGATAATCCCTTGGAAGTCATTTTCACTACCAATAGGAACCTGAATAGGAACCGCATTAGCTCTAAGACGCTCCCTAATCTGTTCGTATACTTTGAAGAAGTTCGCGCCCGTACGATCCATTTTGTTGACAAAGGCAATCCGAGGTACCTTATATCGGTCTGCTTGTCGCCAAACGGTTTCAGACTGAGGCTGTACCCCACCAACAGAACAGAATACGGCAATCACGCCATCTAATACCCTCATAGACCGTTCTACTTCTATAGTGAAGTCTACGTGTCCTGGAGTATCGATAATGTTAATTTTGTGATCTTTCCAACTGGTACTGATAGCAGCAGCAGTAATGGTAATACCCCTTTCTTGCTCTTGCTGCATCCAGTCCATGGTAGCTGCACCATCATGGACTTCGCCCATTTTATGAGCGATGCCAGTATAAAAAAGAATCCGTTCTGTTGTTGTTGTTTTGCCCGCGTCTATGTGAGCAGCAATACCTATATTACGCACTCTTTCTAGCGGGATGCTCCGTGCCACAGATACCTCCTTAAGTTTTGCTCTTGCAAATTACTAGATATCTACTATGTGTTTAAACTATTTACAATTCTATACTTTTAGTTGCCCGAGTTTAAACACAGTAGCAGAAGTAAACTAAATGCTTCTTCTGTTACTATATTTAACGCTTTAATGTAACTGTTTTATTAATAGCGATAATGGGCGAAAGCTTTATTTGCTTCTGCCATGCGATGAGTTTCATCTCTCTTCTTCATGGCTCCTCCAGTTTCGTTGGCAGCATCCATAATTTCATTGGCTAGCTTGCCTGACATAGTACGACCACCTCTGGAGCGAGAAAATTTAATTAGCCACCGTAGTGCTAAAGTAGTCCCTCTACCAGACCTCACTTCCATAGGAACTTGATAAGTGGCTCCACCAACTCTACGAGCTTTTACTTCAACTAGGGGAGTAAGATTTTTAATAGCCTGTTCAAAGGTTTCTAAAGGATCGTTTCCTGTTCTTTCACCAATAGTTTTAAAGGCATCATAGACAATACGAGCAGCTAGGGATTTTTTGCCACTACGCATAACTCGCCTGATAGTCATGTTGACTAGGCGACTATTATACACTGGGTCTGGGGGAACTGGGCGTTTTTTTCTAATTGTGCGACGAGACATTGCTTATATTTACGCTCAAATTTATGGAACTATATCTAATTGTCTTCGATACTATACAATATAATTTGCCTGACAAGATCGCTCCCTAAGTTTAATTAACTCAGAGAAGTAATCGATATTTTAGTAAGCTAACTAATCTATTTTCACTAAAAATGGCATCCTTCGCTTAATCACACTTCACTAGGATGCCTAAACTCGCCCAATCAATAGCAGCAATTACGGACAAAATTCAAGCTTACTTAGGACGTTTAGTGCCATACTTAGAGCGACCTTGACGCCTGTCTTTCACTCCTGTAGCATCTAAAGTGCCACGAATAATATGATATCTCACCCCTGGTAGGTCTTTTACCCGACCTCCACGAATCAAGACCACTGAATGCTCTTGTAAATTGTGTCCGATACCAGGTATGTAAGCAGTGACTTCAAATTCTGAAGTTAGACGAACCCTCGCTACTTTTCTGAGGGCTGAGTTAGGTTTTTTGGGCGTAGTTGTATAAACTCTCGTACAGACACCCCGACGCTGCGGGCATTCTTTTAGAGCCGGTGATTTGGTTTTCTTTTTTACTTTAGCGCGTTCGCTACGAATAAGTTGCTGAATTGTGGGCATGAGATAGGTATAACCGCAATAGAATCCTATTTATGAAAGGATAGCAGACAAATCATGATGTTAACAATTAATTGTTTTCGTGTCAAGAGCATTCATTAGCTTGGCTGCTCTAATATTTTAGTAGTTCTAAAGGATAAACTGCATTTGCAAGGCTCTATAGCATTGGGGTTTTGAAAGCGAAATCCCCCTCCCATTAAATCTTCTGAATAATCTAATTTTAACCCGTGAACGTGAGGATAAGCTCGTTCATCTACAATTACAGTTACACCATTACTTTCCCAAACGCGATCGCCTTCTCCCTGTTCTGAAACATTAGTTTGAGAGCTTGGGTTGTCTAATTCCAAATTATAAAATAAACCAGAGCAACCCCCATTTTCGATCGATAAACGGATTGAGTTCTCTGGTTGTTGGCGAATTTGTTTTAAGCGTTTAATTTCTCTAGCTGCAGCTTGACTAATATAAATCATGCAGATTAATAATTGGGTAAAGGTCTGCTTCTTAGCCCATACTACCAGCTATTGAGAAAATATTTTATTGTCTAGCGTAATCGTCTTGAAAACGGATAATGTCATCTTCCCCTAAATATTCGCCGTTCTGAACTTCAATTAAGACTAATTTAATTACTCCTGGATTTTCTAGACGGTGGCTAGTACACTGTGGTACATAAGTAGACTGATTGCTACTAAGAATCATTTCTCGCTCGCCACAAGTGACTTTGGCAGTTCCAGAGACTACAATCCAGTGTTCGCTACGATGATGGTGCATCTGCAAACTCAAACGATGACCTGGATTGACTTCAATTCGCTTGATTTTATACCCAGTTCCTTCTTCTAGAGTAGTAAACGAACCCCAAGGACGAATTTCTGTGGCAGCAACTCCCGCAGAAGATAAGGATTCTGGTAAATCTAATTTAAGGTTTTGAGTAGTTTTTGTCGACTGAGGCATAACTAATTCTGAGAAAATTTACGAGCAACCCTGGAGAGGAAGCCTCAACCCAGGAAAGTGAGAGTTTGACAAATATAGAAATTTTACGGATTATCTAGTTGATTTAACTGGCACAAACAACTAATCAACTTTAGTCTATGCACAAAGATAACAAACAAATTAGTTAGACGAACATAGCAAACTCGTATAACTAAAAGATCTACATAGAATCTTCACAAAGGAGAAGAGCTTTTGGTAATTTAAATTTACTTTCCTTCTTAAATCGTCAAATAAATAAATACACTTGTATGTATGAATACTTACTTTGGGCAAATAGTCAATTTGTCTTTTTTTGTAGCAAATTAAAGGTTAGTATTTTTATAATGTGAGTTAAAGCTACGTTAATTCGAGACTGTCTGGGTTTAAATGTGTATAAAGTAACAATTGAGAATTTTCTTGAATATTTCTAGATATCGTAATTTTTTAGCGAAAATTATCCTGATTATTTCCTTGTGAAACTTGCCAAGCCAATAAAAAGTGTACAAGGATAACCAATTTATTATGCAAATAAGGTACTATTCTATAACCCCTAATTTGTGTATGTCTTCATTGGTTTTTTGGGTTTTGTTCTAGCAGGATCGAGGTTTATAAATTATAAGTTCTAATTTTAATTAATATATTTGTACTGCAAACGACTTATGAGCGAAAGAAACATTATGGCAAAGAAAACTAGCAAGATGATCACTAATCTACAACAACAAAGTAAATCTTCAGTAAGAACGACCCTGCACGGCCAACCTTGGTTAACAGAAGAAAGAGATGCTTGTGGTGTAGGTTTTATCGCCGATCGCGATGGTTGCGCTAGTCATAAAATAATTAAACAAGCTTTAGTAGCGCTAGGTTGTATGGAACATCGTGGTGCTTGTAGTGCAGACCGCGATTCTGGTGATGGTGCAGGATTAATGACAGCATTACCAGCTAAACTGTTCCAAACTTGGTCGAGAGAAAATAATATTTCCTTACCAGATCGAGAAGCCTATGGAGTGGGGATGGTATTTTTGCCCCAAGATCGACAGAGGGCAACAGAGTACCGTTTATTTATCGAAGAGATTGTTAGAAACGAAAATCTTATAGTTATTGGTTGGCGTAAACTACCAGTAAATCCAGAAGTATTGGGGGTACAAGCTAGAGAATATCAACCCCAAATCGAGCAAATTTTCGTTACTTCTGCTACCAACTTGCTAGGAGACGAATTAGATAGAAAACTCTATGTAGTGCGCTCGCGAGTAGGTAAGAAGTTAGAAGATGATTTTTATATTTGTTCTTTTTCTTGTCGGACTATTGTCTACAAAGGAATGGTACGCTCGGAAGTATTAGGGCAATTCTATCAAGATCTAACTAATCCAGATTATGAGAGTGCTTTTGCTGTTTACCACAGACGCTTTAGTACCAATACTATGCCCAAATGGCCTTTCGCTCAACCGATGCGGTTGTTGGGTCACAATGGAGAAATTAATACGCTGCTGGGTAATGTTAACTGGATGGCAGCTAGAGAAAATAAACTAGAAACTCCTGGATGGACGGAAGAAGAATTAGAAGGACTGACACCCATAGTTAATACCCATAACAGCGATTCTTACAATTTGGATAGCGCGATGGAGTTGTTAGTTAGGACAGGACGCAGCATCCCAGAAGCAGCGATGATTCTAGTCCCAGAAGCTTATCGAAATCAACCCGATCTTCAGCAATATCCAGAAATTGTTGATTTTTATGAATATCATAGTGGCTTGCAAGAACCTTGGGATGGTCCCGCTTTATTAGTATTTAGCGATGGTAAAACCGTAGGCGCTACCCTAGACCGCAATGGATTGCGTCCTGCCCGTTACAGTATTATTAAAGATGGTTATATCGTAGTCGCTTCGGAAACTGGAGTAGTAGACTTACCAGAAGCCGAGATCGTTGAAAAAGGTAGACTCGGTCCCGGACAAATGATTGTTGTCGATCTCCAATCAAAAGAAATTCTACGCAACTGGGAAATTAAACAGCGTGTTGCCCGAGAAAAATCTTATCGCAAATGGGTGCAAAAGTATCGTCAGGTAATTAAACCTCAAGCCTTCGAGCAGCAAACTCAATTAGCCTCAACAGATTTACTGCGTCAACAAACTGCTTTTGGTTATACCGCCGAAGATGTAGAAATGATTATCCAATCTATGGCGATCGATGGGAAAGAACCTACTTTTTGTATGGGAGATGATATTCCTCTAGCGGTGTTATCGGATAAGCCCCGTCTACTCTATGATTACTTTAAACAGAGATTCGCTCAAGTAACGAATCCTCCCATCGATCCTTTACGAGAAAGTTTGGTTATGTCCCTATCGATGCAACTAGGGACAAAAGGGAATTTATTAAACTTACAGCCAGAAGATGCTCGTCTGTTGAAATTAGAAACACCAATTTTAAATGATGCTGAGTTAGCAGCGATCGAGGAGGCTGATTTTACCACAGAAGTATTATCCACCCTGTATCCTATCTCCACAGGACCAGCAGGATTAGAGCAAGCAGTCAACAAACTCTGTCAACAAGCAGCAGAAGCAGTAGTAGCAGGAGCAGAAATTGTCATCTTGAGCGACCGTGCTGGTTCGGGTATTAATGAAGACTATAGCTATATTCCTCCCCTCTTAGCCGTGGGAGCAGTACACCATCACTTGATTCGTGAGGGTTTGAGACTAAAAGCTTCTTTAGTAGTAGATACTGCCCAGTGTTGGAGTACTCATCACTTTGCTTGCTTGATTGGTTATGGGGCTTCAGCAGTATGTTCCTATCTTGCGTTAGAAAGTGTGAGGGGCTGGTGGAGCGATCCTAAAACTCAAAAACTAATTGCCAACGAAAAAATGGAGCGAATTTCCCTAGAAACAGCCCAGAAAAACTATCGCAAGGCAATAGAAGCAGGATTATTAAAAATTCTCTCGAAAATGGGAATTTCCCTATTGTCTTCTTATCATGGGGCGCAAATTTTTGAAGCTTTGGGATTAGGAGTAGAGTTAGTAGACTTGGCTTTTGCCGGTACTACTTCCCGTTTAGGAGGTTTGACAGTAGCAGAATTAGCCCAGGAGACTGTTGCTTTTCATTGTCGTGCCTTCCCAGAATTACATCAGAAAAAGCTAGAAAATTTTGGCTTTGTCAAATATAAAAAAGGGGGAGAGTATCATATGAACTCTCCCGAAATGGCAAAAGCATTGCATAAAGCAGTAGATAGTAAACAATACGACCACTATGAAGTTTATAAACAGTATTTACAAGGTCGTCCAGCTACTGCTCTCAGAGATTTGTTAATTTTTGAAAGCGATCGCGATTCTATTTCTGTTGAGGAAGTTGAACCAGTAGAGGATATTGTTAAACGTTTTTGTACGGGAGGTATGTCCTTAGGTTCTCTCTCACGGGAAGCTCATGAGACTCTAGCGATAGCGATGAACCGTATTGGGGGTAAGTCTAATTCGGGAGAAGGAGGAGAAGACCCCGTTCGCTTTAAAATCCTCGATGACGTGGATGAAAGCGGTCATTCTGCTACCTTACCCCATCTAAATGGTTTGCAAAATGGCGATACCGCTAGTTCGGCTATTAAACAGGTGGCTTCTGGTCGTTTTGGAGTAACGCCAGAGTATTTAATGAATGCCAAGCAGCTAGAAATTAAAATCGCTCAAGGGGCAAAACCAGGAGAAGGGGGACAACTACCAGGCAAGAAAGTTAGTCCTTATATTGCTTCCCTGCGACGTTCCAAACCAGGGGTTACGCTGATTTCTCCACCACCCCACCACGATATTTACTCGATCGAAGATTTGGCACAGTTAATTTTTGACTTGCATCAAATTAACCCCAAAGCTAAGGTGTCGGTGAAATTGGTAGCCGAAATTGGCATAGGTACAATTGCAGCAGGAGTAGCTAAAGCCAATGCCGATGTAATCCAAATTTCTGGTCACGATGGCGGGACTGGTGCCTCCCCTCTCAGTTCGATCAAACACGCGGGGGTATCTTGGGAATTAGGAGTAACTGAAGTGCATCGCGTCTTGCTAGAAAATCAGTTGCGCGATCGCGTTATTTTGCGGGCTGATGGTGGCTTAAAAACTGGCTGGGACGTAGTTATGGCTGCCTTGATGGGTGCAGAAGAATATGGCTTCGGCTCGATCGCCATGATTGCTGAAGGTTGTATTATGGCGCGGGTATGTCATATGAATACCTGTCCGGTAGGAGTAGCAACCCAACAAGAAAGATTACGCCAACGTTTTACAGGTGTTCCCGAACACTTAGTAAACTTTCTCTATTTTGTAGCAGAAGAAGTACGTTCTCTATTGGCAAAATTAGGTTATCGTCGTTTAGATGAAATTATTGGTCGCACTGACTTACTGACTCAAAGAACCGATGTTCAGTTAACCAAAACTAATGCCTTGACTTTAGACTGTTTGATTAACCTGCCCAATGTCAAAAGCGATCGCAGTTGGTTAAACCACCAAGAAGTACACACTAACGGTGATGTTCTCGATGATGAACTATTAGCAGATGAGCAGATTACTACCGCAATTAGTCAGCAAAGGGCAGTCACTAAAGACGTAAAAATTATAAATACCGACCGTTGTGTGGGAGCAAGAATTGCTGGAGTTATTGCCTCAAAATATGGCAATAGTGGTTTTGAAGGAGAAATTACTTTCAACTTCCAAGGTTCTGCTGGTCAGAGTTTTGCAGCCTTTAACTTGCCAGGAATGAAAATGGTACTTTCTGGCGAAGCTAACGACTATGTAGGAAAAGGGATGCACGGTGGAGAAATTGTTATTATTCCTCCTGCAACGGCTACTTACGATCCAGCAGACAACGTGATTATTGGTAATACCTGTCTCTATGGTGCTACTGGTGGGTTTTTATACGCTAACGGCAAGGCTGGAGAACGTTTTGCTGTACGTAACTCTATGGGTAAAGCTGTGATTGAAGGTGCTGGAGATCACTGCTGTGAATATATGACTGGTGGAATAGTAGTTGTCTTAGGAAAAGTAGGTCGCAATGTCGGTGCAGGTATGACTGGCGGACTAGGTTACTTCTTAGACGAAGATGGTTCTTTCCCAGCCAAAGTCAATCCAGAAATTGTTAAGTTCCAAAGAGTAATTTCAACAGCAGGAGAAAAACAACTCCAAGACTTAATTACTGCCCATGTAGCCAAAACTGGTAGTCAGAAAGGGCAAATGATTCTGGATAATTGGAGTACTTATCTCCATAAATTCTGGCAAGTCGTACCACCTAGTGAAGCTGAAAGTCCAGAAGCCAATCCTGAAGCTATGGTTGAACCAGAAGAACAACCATTAACTTCTGTTTAACCAGAAAAATTCGGAGAGCTTAGGGGCGACAGGTCTTTCGCCCCTACCATGTGTCAAATTCTTTTTTCCATATAGTATCAGAATGTAGCTAATCAATCCCATTCTGTGAGAGTCGATCGACACTTATATCCTGCCATCAAACAATACGAGGAAATGTTAGCCCAACTTGAAACGGCTACTTCTTCAGCAGAACAGGTTATCAAAGTTTTATTGGCACGGGATGCAATTCAAAATTCCCTACAGAAAGTAGAATCCTTACCGATTTCGCTCTTGTTACATCTGACCGACTTGGACAGACGGTTACGGGAACAACAAGCAATCATAACTGGCGTGTCAGATTATCCTCACTGGCGCAACAGCTTGCAGCCTCCAGATTCCTCTTGGTGGTGGCATTTTTCGACATCTAGACCTCGTTGGTGGCAACGCCTCGATTGGTTTTGGAATGGTCTCACCTTAGTTTTTCTGACTATTTCTGTGAGCCTGATCGCGGATGCAGTTCCCCGATTTCTCAGTGGGGGGTTGGATACAATCAGTGTGCTGGCTGTGATTATTCCCAGTTTACTGACTCTACTAACCAGTGGTGCTTTAACCCCCATCGGACGAGCAGCGCGTAACTATTTGTTTCAGAAACTGGCTAAATCTTACTGGTCGCTTTTAACTATGGCGATCGCTCTAATTCTTCTTTGCCTGTTAATCTTGGCTCATAACTCTTTCCCCCACATAGCTGTATACTTCCACGCTCGAGGAAAAGAACAATATCTAGCAGGGAAGTTGGAGGAGTCTAAAGCCAATTATCAAAAAGCGATCGCGCTGAATCCGAGTTATGCGGAGGCTCACTATCATTTAGGCTTACTGTACGAAGACCTCCAGCAGTTCCCGAAAGCCCAAACCGAATATCAACTGGCAGTACAACAAGATGTATCAGCAACTCTGTTAACTCGACTCAAAGCTTATAATAACTGGGGTCGTCTCCTCATTCTGCAAAAAAAATATACTCAGGCGATCGCTCCTTTGTTAGAAGGCAAAAATGCCTTGGATGAGGAACAAGTAACTACAAATAGGGATTTCCAACAAGTTAAGTATGCTTTGCTCAAAAATTTAGGTTGGGCGCAGTTAGAACTCAAACATTATTCTGAAGCAAAATCTTTACTCAAAGAAGCGATCGATCTTCACTCGAAGAAAGCACCATCTTACTGTTTGTTGGCTCAAGTTTTTGAAGGACAAAGCCAGACAAAAGAGGCATTAGGCAATTGGAGCAAATGTATCGCCTACGCAGATGGGAATTCTCCTGATGAGTATTTATGGAAAAGTATTGCACAGGAGAAATTGGAGAAGGAGAGGAAACCGTAACATGGGAAAGACAAGACCGCTCTGCTTATGGATTTTGACCTGTAGCTTGGCACTATCGCCCAAGCCCGCTCAAGCTAATTCTGTCAACCGTATTGTGGAATTAACAGGAGAAGCTCAAATCCAACGAGTGGGGACAAATACTTATCAACGTGCCTTTCCAGGAATGACTCTAACCGTAGGGGATATTCTCTTACCCGATCGGGGGGCAGTAGTGAGAGTACGCTGTGGCGATCGCCGTTTAAGATCGGCACAAGCAGGGGTTATGTCAGGATTGAAAACTATTTGTCCTGGCATTAAGAACACCGATGCACGGGCAGCAGCTCCTATTTTCCTCGACTTACTGGAAGAAGATTTTGTTTATCAAACCCTAGTACTGACAGATAAACCTTTATTAAGCTGGTCATCTGTTCCAGGGGCGACTAGCTATCGCGTTCAACTCAAGGCAGGCGAGCGCATTATTTGGTCAGAGACTGTCGAGGACACCAATGTTCTCTATTCAGGAGAACCATTGCGACCAAAATTTGTTTATGAGTTAGTAGTTGAAGCAGTAGATGGGGATGGCTCATCGCCTTATCAACTCCAGTTAAGACGAACTGAACGAGGTTTCTTAATCGAAGAAGAAGTCGAGAAAATTAAATTAGAATCAGTTTCTGAGGAAGTACAAGCCTTACTTTTAGCGGATTACTATCTAGAACAGCAAGATGAACTAAAATCGGGGTTTCTTCCTGATGTATAACAAATACTGACTCTACCTAAGTCACAGCCCAACACATCTTTTGTATCAATTGGGTCTGGTGCATCATGATTTAGATTAATGTGTATGTAATAGTCGCCAT
>JAAUYH010154489.1_pt1 | contig 48793 bp, 38 predicted proteins | sample 7278061 | NCBI WGS metagenome assembly JAAUYH01 (sample SAMN14350203, study PRJNA611818) | marine sediment metagenome | isolation source: surface marine sediment (0.6m) | place: French Polynesia: Moorea | collected 2018-08
GCTCGTCTTGTCCACAGGCGTAACTTCGGCCATAGCTTGACCTAGTTTTTTGAGATTTTTGGCTGCGTTTAAATCTCTATCTATTTGATAATGACATTTCTCGCAACAAAATACTCTTTGTGATAATAGTAATGAGTCTTTTTTTTCTCCACAGTTAGAACAAGTTTTACTCGAAGGATAAAACCTATCCACTATGAGCAGTGTTGACTCATACAATTGACTTTTATATTCTAACTGTCTCCTGAACTCATAAAACCCCATATCAGCTATCGCTTTGGCTAATTTATGATTAGCCATCATCCCTCTTATTAATGAGAGCTAATAATGTGAGTAATTTTAGGTAAGATTGAGTCGGTTTTTGGGAACAGAATCAAGCCCCTCCTATTCCCCTCCTGGGAGGGGTTAGGGGTGGGTTAACTTCCTTACCCTTGAGGAGTTAACCAACCTGCGCTTAAAACAATCGTCAGGGCAATAAAAACGATACTGAGAGTCCAAGTAATCTGATTTAAGGTCTTCTCAGCACTTTTAGCAGAGGTAAATAACTGCGCTTGTCCTCCAATCCCTCCTAAACCGTCTCCTTTGGGACTGTGTAAGAGGATGAGAACCACCAATAAAACCCCTGAGACGGTCCATATAATTTGTATCAGTTGTGGTAGTGTCATAACTTCTTTAAGAATTGTTTATGTTTTCTCATCTTACCTTAACGGGCAATGCGAACAGGGGTACGATTGGCTCGAATTTCTATCTCTGCGGGTTCGATGATCGATCGCCCTGTCATTTCAGCCGGTTGAGGGAGTTGTAAAATTTGTAGGATGGTGGGGGCAATATCAGCCAGTTTTCCATCATCTCTGAGTTCCACTAAACCGCCGTGGCCAGGGATTTTCCGTTGTTCCCCTTCGACTAAGATTAAGGGGACTGGGTTCGTTGTGTGTGCTGTCCACAGGTTGCCCTTGTCGTCCCTCATAGTCTCAGCGTTGCCATGATCGGCAGTAATAAGAACGGTTCCCCCTAGTTTACTGACACTAGAAAGGAGTTGGCCTAAACAATTATCTACCGTTTCAACAGCCTCAATAGCTGCTTCTGTATTCCCAGTATGACCTACCATATCGGGGTTGGCATAGTTAATAACGATCAGGGAATAGATGGCTTTTTCTACCGCAGTACAAGCCGCTTGCGTAACGGCTTCGGCAGACATAGCGGCAGATTGATCGTAAGTCGCTACCATCGGACTTTGAATCAACTCCCTTTCTTCTCCTTCTAAGGGTTGTTCTAAACCGCCGTTGAAAAAGTAGGTGACGTGGGGATACTTTTCTGTTTCTGCTACCCGAAACTGTTTTAACCCCTGACGGGCGATCACTTCCCCTAAAATATTGTTGAGGTTTTGGGGTTCAAAGGCTACTTGCACAGGCAAGCGGGGGTCGTATTGGGTGAAGGTAACAAAGCTAAGGGGAGTGATGAATTCCCGCTTAAACCCGTCGAAATTGGGCATGGTCAGGGCAGAACAGAGTTGTCTGGCACGATCAGGTCTAAAATTGAAGAAAATGACCCCATCTCCTGGTTCTATGGCTCCTGGGGTGATACGGGTGGGGGGAATGAATTCGTCGGTTTTGTCTTGTCGGTAAAAATCTTCTAACACTTCAACGGCAGAACGACCGTCTCCCACACCGTCTTGGGTGATCAGATCGTAGGCTAGTTTTACCCGATCCCAACGGCGATCGCGGTCCATTGCATAGTAACGTCCACTGATAGTAGCAATGCGTCCTAAACCGAGTTGTTCGATGTGTTCTTTAATTTTGGCGATCGCTTTGACCCCGTCGGTGGTATTGGTATCCCTTCCGTCAGTGATCGCATGAACGCAGACATCGGTAATGCTTTGTTTTTCGGCTAGGTTCAGCAGTCCCAGTAAGTGATCTAAATGAGAATGAACTCCACCTTCAGAACATAACCCGATTAAGTGTAGTTTTCCCTTGCGAGAACGCACCTCTTCGCAGAGGGTAACTAGGGCTTGATTTTCGTAAATTGACCCATCTTCGACTGCATCGGAGATCCTGACTAATTCTTGGGGAACAATACGCCCTGCACCTAGGTTCAGGTGTCCTACCTCAGAATTACCCATTTGTCCTTGAGGAAGACCGACATCTTTCCCTGATGTTCTGATCAGGGTTCTGGGATAGGTAGTCCACAGGCAGTCCATTACTGGAGTCTTGGCCATTGCGATCGCGTTATCTTCTTGTGTTGGACGATAACCCCAGCCGTCTAATATTACCAGCACCACTGGAGATACAGGTGCTTGTGCCATGTTCATTCACCTATGTTCTATTTGCCATGCTCACTAATCATAACATTTTTGCTATGTATTTATCTAGAATTTGTCTGTATTACTGATTACTTTAATTATCTAGTCATTATACTTATCTTGTTTCTTTTACAATTGTCATATTTTCTGGCCAGAAAATACTAAATAAATCCTTTCTGTCCATTGAAATCTTCTTTTGTTGGACGTTTTGGGCTTTATTCACTATTTTTTGATAAACTTTAAGATAAGATTATCTTGCCTAAAAGTCATGAAATTATAATATAGTAGGCGTTTTGATTATGGTATCTCAGTTTAATTCTTTAGAAAATGCCCTTAAACATTTCTTTGGTTACGATCAATTTCGTTCGGGTCAAAAACAGATTATTAATGATGCTTTAAATAATAAAGATTTATTGGTAATTATGCCGACAGGAGGGGGAAAATCTCTATGTTTTCAACTGCCTGCACTACTCCAACCTGGGTTATGTGTGGTGGTATCTCCTCTCATTGCTTTAATGCAGGATCAAGTTGATGCTTTATTGGACAATGGTATCGGCGCAACCTTTTTGAATAGTACGTTAAATCGAGAGGAGTTACAGTCAAGAGAAAATGCTATTTTAAAGGGTAAAATTAAGTTGTTGTACGTCGCCCCTGAACGGCTATTAAATAATAATTTTTTGAGTTTTTTGGATTTTTTAAATGAGAAAGTGGGCTTATCTAGTTTTGCCATTGATGAAGCCCATTGTGTTTCTGCTTGGGGTCATGATTTTCGTCCTGAATATCGACAGTTGAAAAAACTAAGATTTCGTTATCCAACGATTCCTATGTTTGCTTTAACGGCAACAGCAACGAAACGAGTTAGAGCAGATATTATTGAGCAATTAGGGTTGCAAAATCCATCAGTTCATCTTGCTAGTTTTGATCGGCCTAATTTGTATTATGAAGTCCAGCCAAAATCGAGAAGAAGTTATACTCAACTATTAAACTATGTGCGGAGTCAAGAAGGATCAGGAATTATTTATTGTTTAAGTCGTAAAAATGTTGAAACGGTTGCTTTCAGACTGCAACAGGATGGAATTGATGCGTTACCCTATCATGCTGGAATGTACGATGATGAAAGAGCGATTAATCAAACTCGTTTTATTCGGGATGATGTGAGAATTATTGTGGCAACGATTGCCTTTGGTATGGGAATAAATAAACCGGATGTTCGTTTTGTTGTTCATTATGATTTACCGAGAAACTTAGAAAGTTATTATCAAGAATCAGGCCGTGCCGGAAGGGATGGCGAACCGTCTAACTGTGCTTTATTCTTGAGCTTTGGGGATTTAAAAAGAATTGAATATTTTATTGACCAAAAAAGTAATGAAACAGAGCAAAAAGTTGCTCGACAACAGTTAAGACAAGTGGTAGATTATGCCGAAGGAACAGAATGCAGAAGAAGTATTATTTTAAGATACTTTGGACAGCAATATAAGGGAAATTGTGACAATTGTGATAACTGTAAACATCCGAAACCCATTGAAGATTGGACGATTGAAGCACAAAAATTTTTATCCTGTGTTGCCCGTTGCCAGGAAAGGTTTGGTATGAGTCATATTATCGATGTTTTAAGGGGATCTAAAAAGAAAAAAATTGAAAGATATGGACACCATTTATTATCAACTTATGGTATCGGAAAAGAGAGGAGTGTGGCAGAATGGAAGATGTTAGGACGGTCTTTAATCCATCAAGGTTTTGTTAATGAAACCACCGACGGCTTTCCTATTTTAAAATTGAATAAGTATAGTTGGGAAATCTTTAGAAACGAGAGAAAAGTAGAAATTGCTATTACAGAATCTCTAACTTCCAAAGCATTAAATGATTACAATCCTAGAAAAGCAGAAAGTGATTTATTACTCGATAAATTAAGACAATTACGAAAACATTTAGCCGATCAAAATCGGATTGCACCCTATGTTGTTTTTGCCGATTCTAGTTTAAGATTAATGGCACAAATCAAACCCCAAACGATAGACGAATTTAAAAAGATTTCTGGAGTAACGACTTATAAAGCACAACAATATGGTGATAGTTTTGTGTCTGTCATTAGAGAATTTTGTCAAGAACAAAGTTTACCGACCCCCTTACCTACTTCCAGTAATATGATCACCTTACAATTGTATCAACAAGGGTTAACCATTCCAGAAATTGCGGAAAGAAGGAACTTAAAAGAATCCACTATTTGTACTCATCTTGCTGAGTTAATCGAAATGAATCAACCCATTGATATTGATAAGTTTATTACACAAGAGAAAAAAGCCATGATTATTAAATGTATTCAAACTATTGGGGATGGGTCATTAACCCCTCTAAAAAATCATTTAGGAGATGATTATAGTTATAACGAATTAAGGTTAGTTCGGGCTTGGTATCGACGGGAAAATAAGTAATTTAAGTCATAATTAAATCAACCATTTGGGTTAAAATAGTATTATAAAAAAACTTCTGACTTCTTTATTTCATTACCTCCTATTTCCATTAACGTTGTACAGCAAAATCTGCGTATTAGGACTATTTTATGACTTGGACTCGCCATCATGTTTTAGGGTTAAACGATTGGACACTGGAGGAGTATGATATCCTACTAGAAACCGCTTCAAGTTTCCGTGAAGTCTTATCGAGTCGTACCAAGAAAGTTCCGGCCTTGCAAGGGGTGGTGGTAACCAATATGTTTTTTGAACCGTCTACCCGTACCCGTAGCAGCTTTGAACTCGCGGCAAAACGTCTGTCTGCTGATATTTTAAATTTTGCCCCCGGAACCTCCTCTCTGACGAAAGGAGAAACCATTTTAGACACCGCTAAAACCTATCTGGCCATGGGAACAAACCTCATGGTCATCCGTCATAAACAAGCAGGAGTCCCCCACGCGATCGCACGAGAAATGGATCGTCTGCAGACTGGGGTCAGTATCCTCAACGCAGGGGACGGACAACATGAACATCCCTCTCAAGGATTATTAGATTTATTTACGTTGTGTTGTTTATTAGACTTTGATAACCCAAGAATAGCATTATTAAAAGGGAAAAAAATAGCCATTGTTGGGGACATTTTACATTCACGGGTGGCCCGTTCTAATATTTGGAGTTTAACCGCAGCCGGTGCAGATGTCCATTTAGTGGGTCCCCCCACATTAGTTCCGGAATGGTTTAAAGGGATGGAAAATGAGTCCCATGAAGGTAAATTATTGGTTCATTGGAAGTTGAAACCTGCGTTAGAAAATGCTGATTTTGTGATGACTTTGCGTCTGCAAAAAGAACGCATGACCGATTATTTATTACCCAGTTTAAGGGAATATCATCAACAATATGGTATTACTCATGAGCGTTTAGAATGGTGTAATTCTGGCGTAAAAATATTACATCCTGGACCGGTTAACCGTGGGGTAGAAATTAGTTCAGAATTGATGGATGATCCTAATTTTAGTTTAATTCAACAACAAGTTACCAGTGGTATTGCTGTTAGAATGGCTTTATTATTTTTAATTGGCACTTCATCTTAAAGCAATTTAGAATTTAGAATTGTGAATAAATGAAAGCTATTGTATGATGATTAAACAGTTAAAAAATAGAGCAAAAAATGGCATCTCAGAAAATTATTCCTTTAAAATTATCAGATGGCGAAACCATCAAAGTTGAAGTAACCCAACTGGGTGAACAACCGGTATCCGCAGAAACAAGAGTTTTTAAGAAAGCAACCGGTATTATTAAATCTATTGCTAATGACGTTGCAGAAACATTAAAAGAAGTGAAACAAGAAGTTAAACCTGATAAATTTAGTGTTACCTTTGGTTTAGAAATTGCTGTTGAAAGTGGAGAATTAACTGCTTTAATTGTTAAAGGTAGTGGTAAAGCTAATTTAGAAATTACGATGGAATGGGGAGAGTGATGAAGTTAGAAGTCAGAAGTCAGAAGTCAGAAGTTTAATATTATTACATGGTTAAAAATTAAGCCCATAAAAAAGGTAAAATTAGCTGATGAGTTCTGAAAAATCTTTACAAGAATGTACCGTCCGTTTAAACTATGGCGAGAGTCAGGGAACGGGTTTTTTTGTTGCTTCGGGGTTGATTTTAACTTGCGCTCATGTTGTAGAATATGCAGAGTCTAACCTGATTAATGTTTTCTGTAAAGCTAATAATAAAACCTATCAAGCTAAGATTAAAACCTTACTAGGATACCCCCTTGATTTGGCATTGCTACAATTAGAGGGTGATATTCCTGAACATGGTTGTATTAATTTTGAGGAAAAGGAACCAAAAATTAATCAAGAATTATATATTTTTGGCTATCCCAAAAGTGTAGAAGTCGACTATCCAAAGGGAGACTCAGCAACCTTTAAATATGAAGGGGAAAGTTTTCAGGAAACAGTTATCCGTTATAAGTTAAAACAAGGACAACTTATTGATGGGTTTAGTGGTTCTCCATTACTTAATTTAGCAACGGGAAAAGTGTGTGGAATGGTCAATATTTCCCGTGATACCAGCAGTGATTTAGGGGGACGCGCTGTTCCAACTCAAGTCATTTTAGAACAATTTCCAGACATAGCAGAACTCAATCAACGCTTTCATCAGCAACAACAGTCTAGAGATATCAACCCCTTTCAATTTGGCTCACCTGTGCCACCTGAACGCTTTTATGGGCGACGAAAACCGATTTTAGACTTAAAAAACCGAATTGGAGCAATAGAGCCTCAGTGCATTAATATTGTAGGATTACGGCGCAATGGAAAAACCTCTCTCTTGCGCTATATTAAGGAAAGTCCAGCAGAATTTTTTCAACCCGACCAACACCCCTTAATCATTGCGCTAGACCTCAGTAACGGCAAGTTTCACAGTCCAGAAGGTATTAGAGAGGGACTGAGACGGGGTATTAAAAAGCAGATAGGGGAAGAACCTTGGTCACGGGAAGATAATGACGATGCTTTTGAGGTGGAAGATAGCTTACAGGAATTAGTTGACCAAGAATATCGCTTAATTGTTATGTTAGATGAATTTGAAGCCATTAGTCGGCGACTCGAAGCATTTCAAGACTGGGGGGAAGATTGGCGTTCTAAAGCGTCTGCTGGTCTTTTAACGATGGTTATTGCGAGTAATCGTCCTGTCAGTGAACTTTATCAACCGTTGAGTTTAACCTCTCCCTTTGGCAATATTTTCAGTACCACTATTCTCGGTGCATTAGAAGTAGAAGCTTGGCATAATTTAGTAGACAATGGCTTTAATAATGATTTTGCACCCTTATCATGGATTGATAAGTTAGCCGGTGGGTTGCCTTATTATGTACAAATGGCAGCCTCATTATGGTGGCAATATGGGGATGATGAACAAGCGAAAAAAGAGTTTATTTTCCAAGCAACGCCGAGATTTCAGGAACTATGGAACGATTTAATCGAAGTTGAACGTCATGCTTTACGTTATTATGCAGGGGTGTCAGGGTTAGCGGTTCCCAGTGCAGCTATTATTGATATATTGAAGCGTCATGGTTTATTGCGTCAGGATGATAGTTTATTTAGCAGTATTTTTAAAGAATTTATTACAAAACAGAGATGATAGATGTAGGTTGGGTAGAGGAACGAAACCCAACAAAACCCTAATATACTGTTAATTTGAAGAATTAGTAATTTTCGCAGCAGTTAAAAACATGAATAAAGAAGATTTAATTACGTTTTTAAAGCAAAATTTAACGGTCATTAAAAGTTATGGAGTAACGTCATTAGCCTTATTTGTTTTTTTGTAGGTTGGGCAAGGTTCTCAAGGGTGAAGTTAGTTTAGATAGGTCTTTGACTTGCCCACCTTACCGTCTTAAGATTCTATTTCTAAACAGTTTCTAATAGACTCTTTATTAAGAGAAAATAAAAATAAATTTTCTAAGGTGGGCAAGAATTCCAGATATAGGGTTAAGATAAATACTTTTTAACTTGCCCACCCTACTGTCTTGCTATATGGATTTAAAGTTTTTCTTAGAAGATAGTTTAGGATTATCGGTTGATTGAGTCAGTCGCAAAATGTTAAAATCTCAACTGCTTGAGTCAGTAAAAAAGGATGCTATTTATGTCTCATAGTTTAAGACTTTATTTTGATGATATCTTAGTCATTTATAATAATTTAAGTTAGAATAAGGTTAGTTGTAGATATATTCTTGTTCCCTTAGAATGACAATTAAAGATATTAATAAGGAAAATGATTATGACTGAAACAAAATCAACTCCGAAGGTTCCTACGAAAAGAATATTTCCTGAAAATCAATGGTCGCAAGAAAAAATTGATCAGTGGAAAACGGAAATAGTAGAACATCGCCAGCGTTGCCAAGCAATTTTTAACCGTCTTCAACCTCAGTTAATCAAGACTCATTATAATTGGTATATAGTCATTGAACCTGACAGTGGTAGCTATATCATTGACCAAGATGAAATGACGCTTCTTCAGAAGATACGCCGGACTTATCCTAATACTAAAACATTTCTTTTCCAAATTAATGAAACAGGGGTTTCTGGTACGATATGATTCAAGGTATATGTGGTAATGAGTAAGTAGAGATTACGATTATTGTTTAACTTCTCCTTCATATAAATCATCACAAAATAATTGAATTTCTTGGATAAGTTGATGATGATAACTTAAAAAAGTATTAACTACAATTAACACTTTTTCTTGATCTAACTGAAAAGAATAAGCACTTCTGATTACATGACGGAACCGCCGTAATTCGTCTAATATAGCCCTTGTTTCTTTTGTAATAACTTCTGTTCTAACATTGGTAATATTAACTGCCATTTGGTCTAATAAATCTCTGTTCCATTTGTTGCCAGTAGGTAAACTCAAATCAATTTCAGTCGCAATAACTTCAAAAATACGCTCTATACCTGTGTAAATTCCATGAAGATTAAGGGCAAGAAAATTCACTAAAGCTTCTTGATAAATTGGATTGGAAATATCATTTAATTGTTCCATAAATATTTCTAATTGTTGAATAGCTTGGTATATTTTATTGAGTTCTTGACTAATTCTTTCTTTGACTAATAACTCACTCATAATTCAATCCCTTGATGAATTGCATCTAAAATATACGGGCGTGCTTTTTGAATTTCAACTAAATCTATTTCAAAGGTATGTCCAGAGTCTAAATCAGCCATGGCCCTAAAATAATCCTTTTCAGAAAGATTACTTACTGCTAGATCAATGTCAGAATGAGAAGTCATTTTCTCATGATTTAATAAGGAACCAAATAAGATAACTTTGGTAACTCCATACTTTTTCTTTAAGAGATAAGCACATTTTTTAGCAATATTTAATCCTTCTTCTTGCCGTTGCTTCATCTGTAATAAAAATTGTTCACGATTAGCTCTAGCTGTTAAAACTCTCTCAATAATTTCTTGTTTTTTATCTGGAGTTAAAGGTATTAAAGGTCTGCTCATGGTATTATTCTTGGGGATTCAAGCTAAAAGGCTATTGCAGTCAAGTGATCTTATTGTATAAGAATCCGTTTTTGTTGAAATATTTCAGTAGGGTATATTAGCATATAGCACTACGCATTTTGGTGTTTGACATTGACAAACCCTGAAACTCTTTTCCGACCTACTTTTGACTTTTGACTTTTGCGTAGCGATATAGCGTAATACACCAAAAATCCTGATTTTTGTGCGTTACTGTATAATCAACATTAACCTTTGACACTTACTAAAAATCCTCCGAAGCAATCTCTAAATGGTGGGTTACGACGGATTCTTATATTCCTGTGATAGCCTAAATTATAGCCGTCTAACCCACCCTACTTAAATCTTTTATTTATAAACATTCTATGAATCGTTTTCTGCGCGAAACTTGGGAGTTATTTTATTGGGCAATGTTTCGTCCTTCCAAGCTTCAGCAACGTATGAATGACTTGGCTCCTTATAATGATGGGCAATACTTACCAAAACGAGATGTCAAGTCTTTTGAGATTCTTGTTCCCAATCTTATTTTAGAGTCTTTTAACTTTCGTTTTATTGCTCAGCACCTTCTATTATTACTTTGTCTCAGTTTTCCTCTAACTATAAATATTACTATCCAAGGTCAAGGAATAGATTGGTTACAGATACCTCTTCTATTACTAATAGCTTATAGTGCTAGTTGTTGGTCTTTATCATATGGATTGCCTGTTCCTTTGATATGGTTAATCATTTATGTGCAAAAACCTAACTTTTGGTTAACAGGATTAAATGAAGCACTGAATATCTTACCCCCTTTGCCACAAATAGCAAGTGGTTTATCCGTAGGGATAGTTCTTTTAATCATTACCAGTATCCTCATGTTGTGGTTTCTACAAAGCAATCACCTTTATTTATCTCGTACTATCTTTTTTATTGGTGGAACAGTCAGCTTTTTTGTGGGGAGTTGGCTAGCCACTGAAAACTGGCTGTTTGTGTTATTGCTTAGTGTGGGGTCAGCTTTCTGGTTTTATACGGTTAAAGATACATTGAACATTGATGACGATATCTTCGTTATGACGGTCGGAGTGACGGTCTTAGTGGTCGGAGCAGTGATAATCGGAGTGGTGGTCGGAGTTATGGGAGCAGTGGTGGCTGGAGTAGCAATCGGAGTGGCGATTGGCGTGGAAGGATTAGTCGCAGCAGGAGTAACAGGAGTTATGGTAGGAGTGCTGGCAGGAGTTATAGTGATTGGAGTGGCAGGAGTCGTGGCAATTGGAGTAGCAGGAGTTCCTCATTTACCTTTACCTCTATTTATCTTCATCTGTATCTTAGTCGCTTTCAGCCTTGCAGCAGAACAGAAAAAATTGCAGGGTATAATAATCACAATAGGAATATTAACCGTCCTTAGCATTGAAAATCTTGGCTCTAAATTACTGTTAACTATTCCTCTTGCATTAATCTTTTATTATCGACTATTACCAGACTATTTACTCTTAACGCCCATCAGTCTTTCACCATCACTCCCCTTCATTAAGCGTTTTAGCTTCAAACCTCTACAAAGTTTAAAGCTTCTTCCTCCCTACACCACAGAGTTACTCTGGCTACCTTTACCGAATCATGATCGCATTTTAGCTGCTGCTTTCCGTCAAGATGTTTTAGCAGCAATGGAAACCTTTAAACAAATGCAAACCCAACCTTTACCTGGTTTCCAAAAGACCATCAAACAAGCATTACCTCAAATTATTGCCGATCAATTAACCACCTTCAAAACCTTTGCTGAACTGGTATCTATTACCAAACCTGACCATCCTTTATTAGATTTGTTGGTTCCAAACTTTTATCGATCACAAAGCCAAGAAGAAAACGCGCCGCAATCAGAACTTTCTATGGTTTTACCGCGCTTACAAGAGGTGGCCAGGGATCTTGAGGCTGCCCTCGAAGCCAGCAACGCAGCCTTGAGAGAACGGAGCTTGGAGCGCGTTTTAGCTAAGTTAGGAAGGCTACCTACACGACTTCTAGGAGTGGGACTTGAACTACCCAAGCTCAAGCGTTGGCAACCTGTGATTACAAAATGGCAACGAGTCATTGAACTGGAACTAGAAGAACAGCAAAAACAGTCCCAAGGGGAAATACTTAACCCCTTTCAGTTTGGCAACCCTGTCCGTCTTAATCGTGATTATCTGTTTAAAGGTCGGCGAAAGTTCGCTGATGATATTGTACGCCGTATTTTAAATAGCGATCGCCCCACCCTCATTCTTTACGGGCCCCGTCGTTGTGGCAAAACCTCTTTTTTATATAATCTTCCCCGTCTCTTTCCCAGTGACGTATTGCCTGTTTTTCTGGATATGCAAAGCGCGGCCATTACCACCAGTGAAGCAGATTTTTGTCAGGGTTTAGTCCGTGCTATGTATAAAGATAGCAAAGCTCAAGGAGTTTTGTTACCGAAACCTCCGCAGCGTAACCAGTTTAAAGAGAGTCCTTACACTGTTTTGGAAGACTGGTTGGATGAAGCATTGGAGAAATTAGAAGACAGACAACTCTTACTTAATTTAGATGAATTTGAAAAGATTGGCACGGCTATTAGTGAAGGACAAATAAGCTTAAAATTGTTTGATGAACTGCGTCATCTGATTCAACATTACGATCAACTAGGGTTTCTTTTTTCTGGTGTCAAAACCCTCGATGAAATAGGACCCCACTGGAGTAGTTATTTTATTAGTGTGGTTCCCATAGAAATGCTTTATCTTGAACCAGAAGAAGCCAGAGAATTACTGCTTGATCCCGATCCAGAATTTACCTTACGTTACGATGAAGGTATTGTCAAAGAAGTGTTGAAATTGACCCGTTGTCAACCCTATTTATTGCAACTGTTGGGTGCAGCAATGGTGACTCAAGCTAATCTTCATCACACTGATACTATTACAAAACCACTGTTACAAGCTGCCATTGAAGACAGTTTTATTAAGGGTGAACCCTATTTTACCAATATTTGGACAGAGTTTACCGGTGAGTCGGAAACTGAAATTTTATCAGGACAAAGTTTACTGTTGAACTTAGCTAAAGAAGAACAACCAAACACAGATAGAAATAACATCACCGAAGCAGCTTTACAGTATATGTTACGACATCATATTCTTGAGGAAAGAGATAATCAATATTATTTTGAAATTCCCTTAGTTAAAATGTGGGTACAACAAAAAGTAATGTGAGTTCAGGGTTCAGAAAATTACTTTATGTTAAACTTGGCTTAGAATGTCTATCAATTAATGTCAGAAAGGAAACTCAAATGACTTTAAACAATACCAAAGAAATTATTTTTCTAGTTGAAGAAGATCCAGAAGGGGGTTATACAGCGACAGCTTTGGGGGAATCAATTATTACTCAAGCAGATGATATGAAGACGTTAAAAGAAATGATTAAAGATGCTATTACTTGTCATTATGATGATCCTAAAAATTATCCTACAATTATTCGTTTACATATCGTTAGAGATGAGGTTTTTGCTCTATGAAGCTACCGAGAGATTTATCAAGCGATGATTTAATAAAAGCGTTGTCTAAATTAGGTTATGGAGTCACTCGTCAAACCGGTAGTCATATTAGATTAACAACTTACTAGAAAAACTTCTGACTTCTGACTTCCTACTTCTGACTTCGAGCAAAGCGATAAGGGTTTATCCTCCAATTTGTGACATGGTACGCTGATAAATTCCTGTATCGTTTCCTGAGTCCCTTTGTTTATAATTAATCTCTGGTTTGATGTTTAATAAATGAGCAACTTTTTCCTTAATTTCTATTGTCTTTGTTCCACTTCTTAATAAGGTTTTTAAATCAATTTGTCCCGTTTCATTGAGTAAACAAGGCCGTAACCAACCATCCGCAGATAGACGCATTCTATTACAACGATCGCAGAAACATTCTGACATCTGACTAATAAACCCTAGCGTCCCTTTTGCACCAGGAATTTTAAACACATCCGCCGGTCCATTTCCTTTAATATTACTCTCTATTAATCCCCATTTTTGTCTTATTTTTTCTCTGATTTCTTCGGAAGGAACCCAAGCGCGATCGCTAAATAATTCCGGGTTTCCTATTGGCATAAATTCAATAAAACGAATGTGCCAATTTTTATTAATACTGAGTTCCGCTAAGGCTTCAATCTCCGATTCATTGACCCCAGGAATCACCACAATATTCAATTTTAAGGGGTCAAAACCGACTTCATAAGCAGCTTGAATCCCTGACCAGGTCTGCTGCCATAAATTAGCTTTTTTGCGACCAATAATTGTTTTAAAAGTGTCTGGATTTAAGGAATCTAAACTAATATTAATACGCTTTAATCCTGCGTTGTATAAATCTTCTGCTAAAGATGATAATAAGAAACCATTAGTGGTCAAAGATAGGTCTTCTGTTGCTGATAATGAGGCAATATCTTTGACTAAATCAACAATACCTGGCCGTAATAAAGGTTCTCCCCCTGTTAAGCGAAATTTAGAAAATCCAAGGGGAATAAATACCTCTTTTAAAAGGGTGATAATTTCTTCATGAGCGAGTAATTCTTGACGTAAAATATAGTCTAATTCTGTTCCTTCCGGCATACAATATTGACACCGAAAGTTACAGCGATCAATTAAACTGATCCGAAGATAATCAACTCTATTCATGTTTTAGGGGTGTACTTAGCTGCAAGTCTATCTCTAGTATATCAATTTTACTGATTTTAACGCAGCGAGGTGTGAGTCGAGCTTAATATTATTCAGTTCCTACGACAGTTATTAATAATAATTATAACTGTTTTTGGTTAAACCATTCTGTAATTCCATTGGCTAAAGTAGCGGCTAAATTTTTCTGTTGTTGTGTATTGGTTACCCATTCAAATTCTGTAGGATTGATCATAAAACCTAATTCTAATAACACAGAAGGTGCAGTATGGGGACGAGTTAATGCTAAGTTATTCCAGAAGACTCCATAGGAGGGACGCTTGCCTTTTTCTACTAAATAATCGTGTAAAAATTTGGATAAATCTTCTGCTTGAGGATGATACCAAAACATCCCAATTCCTGCGGTATTAATGGCATCCCCATTATCAGGTAACGCATTATAATGAACAGATAAAGCAATCGCAGGTTTAACTTCATTAATCATCTTCACTCTATCTTGTAGAGAAACGTTTTTATCGGTTTCTCTGGTCATATAAACCGTTGCCCCACGCTTTACTAATTCTTGTTTTAATAACTTAGAAACGACTAAATTAACGAACTTTTCGGGATAACCATTTGGTCCTTTTGCGCCCCATTCATCCCCTCCATGACCAGGATCTAAAAGGATTTTAACATTTTTTAAAGGCTGATTGGTTTGCTTATCTAATTGTGGAGGATGACGTAGGGTAAAAATCAAATTAGTGCCTTGATAATTGAGATCATATCCCCACTGTTGATCTTGATTTAATTCAAAATAATATTCAATTTTATCAGGACTGACTTGTTGCCAATAAAAACTTTTAATTAAGGGTTCATATTCTAATTTAATGGTATCAGTTTGAGCCGTAGTATTGTATAAAGTTAATGTAATTTTATTACCCATTTGGTTAACAGAAACAGGAACGGGTAACGTTAGAGGGAAAGTAACCTTAGTTTCTGCATTATTTTTCTCAAATTTTGCACTTCTAATAATTGCTTTGGCTGAGGATAAATTAGGAATATTTCTCGTCTCGTTTGCCTTAATCCAGGCACCATAATCAAGTTGTAACCACTCACCTTCTTGCCCAATAACTGATACAATAGTTCCTTTAGGTAGAGGCGTTAACCGAGAATAATTCGTACTTGGTCCCGTTCTGGCAACACCCGCATCGGCGATAACTTCTACAATTTTTAATTGATTAGGATTGAGAATATTAACCGTTCCTTCTCCTCTTTGAGTAATAATATTATTGTTTAATTTGAGTTGAAAGTTAGGTTTTCCCAAGTTACCAATTTGATTAAATTTCCTACAACCTTGATATTGATTAACTGCGTTAATAATGGGTTCGTTAGAATCCGTTAAAATAGCAGAATTAGCAGGAAGTTTTACTAATTCATCTTGAGGTAATAGGGGAATCGTTTGATTAGCAATATTCACCGAAACTTGAGCATTAGGAGAAGCGATCGCACTAAAACAAACCGGCGTATTGGGTAAAACAGAGATAGATTGATTGGGGGTGATAGAACTATCAGCAAACCCGCCGCCTTGGGGAAGATTGGGAGTAACAGAATTACGAGTAACGGTTACATTAATGGTTTTATTATTATGGCGTAAAACAAAGCGATTAACCCCTAATTTTAAAGGGAAAGAGGGGGCAAAATGTCCCTGTTTACTCCGTTGTATGGTTTGTCCATTAACAGTAACATTGCCTTGAGGGGAAGCCGTTCCAATTAAAAAAATTTGATCAGCAGTGGTTTTATGATTGTTAGGAGGATAAGCTAAATATAAAGGTTGTTGTGCCTTCGCTACCGAAGTAATCATCAAACTACTTTGAACCGTGAGAAAGCTAATAACTGTTAATCCTAATAATCTTGACATAATTCCTTTGATAGCTGATTTGCTCAACTTATTTTACTCAATTCTGATGCAAAAAGAGATCCCCCCAACCCCCCTTATAAAGGGGGGCTTTTCGGAAGATGCAAGATACAGTTAGAGTTAGATAAAGTAACTGCTTGCGGTTAACGTGCTATTGGGAACACCAGAGGTGAGGTCACCGGCAGCAAAGGTCATTCCTGTCACGTTAATAACAAGGTCTGTATTGGGGTCAAAACCGGCTACACCGTCATTATTAACCCCAAGGTAGAGGCGGCCTCGTGAACCGTAAATAACCGCTTCATTCGTCCCTAACGCTGTTCCTGTGCCATCTTTATTGGCAAACGCAGCTTCCGTTAACGCAGTGACAGTCCGCTCACGGAAGCGAGTTCCGGCGTAAAATAGGCCCGTAATATTGGTAGGAAGATCAATGCGATCGCCTTCTTGAGAGCTAAAATTACAGATGTAGTCAAGCTCATTAACCCTCGATTCATCAAAGCTATCGTATTGATAAACATCGGGTCCCTCTTGGCCGAAGAGATAATCAGCACCAGCACCCCCAACTAGGGTATCACTACCAGTTCCCCCGTAAATATCATCATCTTCACTACCCCCCAACAGCAGATCATCTCCTGCGTCTCCTAAGAGGGTATCGTCTCCTAAACCGCCTTCTAGGGTATCATTGTCTTCTGGGGTTGCATCTTTGAGACATTCTGCTAAAGTTCCGCTAATTTCCGCCTGATCTTGATCGTCTTCAGACAGAATATTATTGTTAGGAGTTGAATCAAGATCGTTTTGATCCATACTGCTAACTTGAGCAGTATTGACATAAATATTTGAACCGGTATTTTCGTTGACGATCGCATCAATGGTTAATATTGCCGAAGAATTAGCATTGACGGTATCAATAGTCCAGTTACCACTTACCTCATCATAACTACCCAGAGAAGCCACCCCATTGCTAAAAGTATAACCACTAGGAAGTAAGTCGGAAACTGTAACGTTGGTCGCTGCAACCGATAAATCTTCGTTGCTTAAGGTGAGGGTAAACGTCACCGTATCCCCCGTATTAAACACCGTTGTCCCCCGTCCATTGGTGCTAACGGTTTTCATTAACGCTAAATCGGTTATAGTGGCAGCGATACCAAAATCGTAGTCATTGGCGGCGGTATTCGCTTCTAGAATGATGGTGTTGGTGGTGTTCGCACTTCCAGTTCCCCCCACATTTCCCACATCAGCAAGAGAACTGGTATTACTGGTTTCGGTGACGGTATAACCGGTACCATTAGATGGCCGTAAATTATTGAAGATATAGTTACCATTAGCATCGGTCATGACGCTGACATTAACCGCTTCTCCTCGGTCATTGGTTCCGCTTAACTGAATGGTCTCATTAGCCCGTATTGCATCGGTTCCTGCATCATAAACCCCATTATTATTTTTATCAATGTAGGCTGTTCCCTCCAGACTACTAGCGAGAATTTCCCCGAAGTTGAAGTTAATTGCGTTATTGACTTGACCGCCAGAAAATGTAATGACACTAATTTGGGAGGGATCGTCAGTTTGGTTAATAACAATGTTTTGATCGCTATCTGTCCCTGTTCCTGCTTGTTCTAAACCATCGATATATTCTGATGGTTGAGTCCCTTGAACAACCCGATAGGTTCCATTAGGAAGGGGAACGTTATCGGTAACATTGCGACGATCAAAGAAGTAGTTGCCATTAACATCGGTGGTTGTGGTAGCAATGAGGGTGGTTCCTTGATACAGTTCCATCGCCACCCCAGCAATGCCAACGGTTTCTAGACGAGAATTATCAAAAGAGTCTATATCGAGAATACCGTTCCCATTTTCGTCGTAATAGACGGTTCCTGAGATGGTATTACCGGTGGGAATTTCGCCAAAATTGTAGTTAACCCCTGTACCCCCCACAGGAATAACAATATTCGTGATGGTATCAGCGCCGGTGAGGACGTTGCGATCGCCTTCTAATACCCCGTCAACGGTTCCGCCGTTATTGGTACCGGTTGGAGCATTAGTGGCATTATCATTAAAGTTGGCTGTTGTCCCCGGATCGTCGGTTTCGGTGATGGTATAGGTTCCTGGCCGTAAGTTATCAAAGGAGTAGTTACCATTAACATCGGTTTGCACCACGATGGGGGTAATCGGTCCGAAATCGTTGCTTCCGGTTAAGGTAATATTAATCCCCGAAAATCCGCTTTCTCCAGGATCTTTGATGCCATTGTTGTTGAGATCCCGATACACGCTTCCAGAAAGACTCCCAGGAGACAGTTCTCCAAAATTATTCCCTGTAATATCGAGACCATTGTCAGGATTAGCGGTGAATGTGCCGGTGATGGAATCATTATTAACGGTGGGTGCGCTATCCCATTGATCGGTTCCTGGAAGGTAACTATCCATCCCATCCAGGTAGGTAGGGGGTTGAATTTCCCGAATTTCGTAGCTTCCTTCGGCAACATTAGTAAAGGTATAGTTCCCATTGGCATCGGTTGTGGTGGTATCAACTAACATTCCCCCCTGATAGAGTTCTAGGGTAACCTCGGCAATACCACTTTCCCCTGCATCTAATACCCCATTATTGTTATCGTCTTCATAAACTGTTCCTGAGAGGGTATTGATAAAGTTAGTCTGTGTTGAGTCATTGGGATAACCAAAGTTATAGTTAATACCGTTATCCCCTGCATCTACCATAATGGTAGTGATATAACCGTTGGTAGCGGTATTATTGCCCCCTAAACTACCTAGATTACTCTCTCGTGGTTGTTCTGAAGGATTATCCACACCGACGGCGTAAGTACCAGGGTCAAGATCCCCAAAGTAATAAAATCCGTTGCTATCGGTGACTTGAGTCCCTAGGACAACATCATCGCCACCTCCAACCATACCATCAATGCCGAGATCCCAGAGGGTAACGGTTACACCAGGCCGTCCCGTTTCTGTGGTATCTTTTTCCCCACTATCGTTGGTATCAAAGTAGGTTGTGCCACTGATGCTACCTGGAATTAACTCCCCAAAATTATAATTAATCCCTCTATCCCCTGCCTCCAGGGTCACCACAAAGGTATCATTTTCGGGATTGGTACTGGTGATGATACCGGTTCCTAGACTATCTATTCCATCTTTATAACCTCCTGGTTGGGTTTCACTGATAGTGTAGGTTCCTGGGGCAAGATTGGTAAAACTGTAACTACCGGTGAAGTTGGTGACAACGGTTTGGGTAAGGGATGCCCCTTCATCGGTTACCCCGGTTAAGGTAATAGTAACCCCAGCAATACCGGGTTCTGTGCCACCTTGAACACCATTATTATCGATGTCTTGGTAAACAATACCGGAGACACTAGCGGGAATCGTACCACTGAAAACGTTAACCGTTGCTTCATCAGTATCAGATAAAGGAAGAAAGTTCGATCCCCCTTGTCCCTCGAAGTTATACTGACCATTGGTCGTCGCCGTATTGATAATGGTTCCGACTTCATTATAGGTAACATCGGCATAAAAAATGACCACCGGTCCCTCTGTTACCCCTGTCGTGGTGGGATCATCGGCGGTTAAAAGATCGTCGAAGACATTATCTGCTTGTTGGTCTGTGGAACGGCCTAAAGTAGTGTTTCCTAGCAAAATACCTGTGGTCGGAGGATCGTTAGCCAGTCCCGTTCTTAAATTAGGATTAGGGCCAGCAAGAGCATAAGCGGTTCCTGTAGCGGGATTATCGGTGAAATTATTGTCCTGGTTGCTTTGAGCGTCATAAACAACAAAATCATCACTCCCATCGTTGGGAGTACCGTTATCGTCGTAAATCTCAATATCTTGAATATCGATATCCCCCACATTTTCGAGGCGATAGAGATAACGAACAGTGGTACCCGCAAGGATATCAAGAGTATCCACCCCAACGGTATCGCTTCCATCTAAGATGGTGGTGACGGTTTTGGTCAGTTTTAATTCTGCATTGGCGGGAGGAACCGTGAAATCGGCAAACTGTTTAAAGGGAATGGTTTGATTTCCCACATTGATCGTTGGGGTTCCCGAAGATCGAGAAACCACTCGCGCTGCTTGGGTATCCGCTTGTAGGTTACCTGTGGGACGGGTTCCTGGATCACAATCTAACAGGGTATCCACCCGAACCACGATTTGTTCAAAGGCTTCGATATCGGTGACGCGAATGGTGGCATCTAGGGTTGCACCGGACTGAAACTCGGTTCCATTAATGGCTTGACTGACGAGATAGGCGATACTTCCCCCATCATCTGGGGTATATTCGGTGGCGGAAAAGGCTTGGTCTAAACGACGGTTACCGGTATCGATTCCCCCATGATTAGGATCACCATTTTGTACGGGTCCATAGTTAACCCCTACATAGGTGACTTCGTGATGGGACACCCCTCTTTGTCCGGTGGTGTTGGCCAAGAAGGAGAGATCAATTTCAATGGTATGGGGGTCATCGGTGTTACTGGCACCGTCGTGGGAAATCACCGCAAAATAAGTAACAATATCCCCGCATTGAAAGTCGCCGGCTTCCAGGGATTCTACTGCATCTAGGGTTTTACCAATGGTGCGATCGTTATAGGCACCCCCACCTGTGGCATGATCGTAGGTAAAGGGGGCAGCCGCAATCCAATCAATGGAAATATTGCCCCCGGAGTCGGTAAAGGTGTGTACCGCTTCTTCTCCGGTATTTAATCCGGTTGCGGTGAGGGTAAAGGTTTCATCTTCAGAGTCATCGGGGTTAACGTACCATGTGGTCACAATTTCCCCATTTTCTTCCCCGTCTAAGTCATTGATTCCTCCGTCGATGACTTGCCAAGCATTATGACCTAACCCTCCTAAAATCTGTATTTCTCCCGTTTCGGAGTTGATATGCTGAACGTCAAATTCAACGGTTTCCCCCGGAGCAAACCCTGTGGCTGTAATGATGGCCGTTTCTCCAGGGCCGTAGTCTTGTTTATCGGTGGTAACGGTGGCATCCCCCATCACCTCAGTTGATGGACTATGGGTTTGGGATTCTCCGAGATAACTATCAGCGAATTTGAAAATTTTTGATTTAAAACTGTTTGAAGAACGATTAAAAAAACCTGAAAATTGATTAGGGTTTACCTTAAAGTCTTCTAGCATTAAAGGCTTGAGGAATTGTTGTAAAATGTCTCCTTCGTAATTCATCATTAATCTCCAAAATTAATAGTTTTGTGCATACAAAAAGGATCAAAAATCTTCCGAACATTGGAATTATTTTAAAGTTACTGCAATTACGGAATTTAATTCAAAAAGCGATATTAATTTTTAAGATTACAGTCCATAGATTCTTCACAATTAAGAAATCTCTAGTCATCACTTATTCTTTGGCTAAGGACTGAAGGTAATTAGTGAATAATAACTGGCAAGATTAAACCAAGAAAAATTATAATTGACCCCGTAACTAAACCACCAAAACGATGATAACTTTTTATGGTTTTTTCTTTATTAGATAACTCCATAAAATCAAACCAGGGAGCGACTCCACGACGAAACCAACCCACAGTCCCGATAGGAGTTCCGATTAAACTTTCTACTTGAGTTGCACCAAAAAAGAAGTTACCGATCGCACCAAATCGAGAGGCATAACGCGTAAAAATCATGCCGGTTTTATCCTGCAATTTCATATCTGAACCGAAGGCATAACCAGCCTCTCCTCTGCCAATTAATTGACCTTTTAATTGCACTGGTTTACCCCAAACAGGACTCCCATAGGGGTCAGACATTAATGTTAAAATATCAGAGTCTTTAGCTTTCTTGAAATCGGGATAAAGTAAAATGGTTTTAATAATAAATCCCGAGCCAAAGCCAAAAGCAATAAAACTAATCAACAGTTTATAGTTTTTCAACGAAATGGTTAATATTAATCCAAAAATAAATCCAATAATTGCCCCAAGAATATGACTATTACTAATCAGCAACTCGACCAAAAAATTCGTCATTAACTTTTTTTTGTCCAGTTTATTTCCTTCTTTAATAATACTAGCCATATTAAATTGAGAACCAATGTCCATTTGTTCAGCATAGGTACATAAGGCTTGAATTCTTTTTCCAGTCAAGGGATGGGTTGAATTTAATTCTACTAATTTCGCCCAAGGATTAAATAAATCCCAAACAAATATCTTGCCTAACCGTTGAACATCAGATTTACTTCGATAAAGGGTTCCAGCAGCAGCAGCCCCTTGTGCGTCACAAATACCCAATGCACGAGTCCCTTCTAATAATCGACTGGGTTCAGAATTATTTTTAAATTCTTCTGTAATGCCATAAGCAATTTTAATTAAAGCCCTGGAAAGTCCGTTGGGATTACCGGTGGTTTCAGCAGCAAAATGATCAGCATAATATTCTCTGGTTCGAGATAAATAAAGCATCAAATAAGTGCCAATAATATAAAAAACATAGGCAGCAATTGAAGCAACTTTTAACCCATCTTTTAACTTATTATCATTATTTCCTTTATCACTCCATCGACGGGCAAATAAGTAAATTAAATAGGTGATTTGCACGAGGGTAGAAGCTAGGGTCATAATGGCAAAATCCCAATGGACAATATGACCTAATTCGTGGGCGTAAACGGTAGCAATTTCATCATCGTCTAAATAGGTAAATAACCCTTCACTGACTACTAAACGAGCATTTCCTGGCAGGGAACCATAGGTAAAAGCAGTGGGGTTTTGATCCTCAATAATGCCTAAACGGGGATGGGGTAATTGTTTTTCTCGACATACCCGTAAAATCATTTCGGCTGCTTCGGGACTATGTCGCTTAATCTCGGCTAAATTGACCCAACGGGTCTTATATAGCCATTTTTGACTCAAATCCATGAGGAAAGGGGACAGAAAAAAGGTCACTCCGTTGAACACCAACGTCACTGCTATAGAAATCATCAACCCTAAGAAGGGATGTTGACTATCAAAAATTAAAAACACCCCTAAAGAGAGGGATAATACCATTCCTAACAGAAGAATAATAGTAAAGTTGGAAGCAAACTTAAGACTGTCAGCTATTCTCGGCATCATTAACCTAACACCGGTTTGTGCTGCCCTTCCTGCTATTTTCGTAAACTCCGGTTCGTTACTATGGCCACTGCTGTTCATTTCATCTTGATTAACGATGGATAAAAAGCCTTTCGCCCATTCTTGAATTTCGCGGTTAGAGTGCTTTTGTAAAGCTTGGGCGAGGGTGATAGCTTTCTCCTGTTGTCCATTACCCCGATAGGCCCTAGCTAGGGCAATCAATCCTTGAACGTAAAATTCAGAATTGCGATCGGGATAATGTTGACAAAAATTACCTAATAAACTAACAGCTTGGGCATATTGCTGTTGTTGTAAGGCTTGTAGTCCCTCATTGAGTAAATCTATTGACATGGGTTGCCTTTGAAGATTTGATCACAGTGTCTATATCTTAGAAGTACCCAATTCCTACTTGATAATTGACAACCGATCATTAAAATTCCTCAGATGAACGATCACAATACAAATTCTTCCCACACTTCCCACCCCTCCCCACATTCAACTTCTGGCCCCTTCAAGCTCTCTTTTTTTCTATCTATCCACACTTTTTTCTACTTATCGAAGAGCCATTTCTACGTAAATACTGGAAATTAATTCAAAAATTCCACTTTTTTTAGGACTGACATCTAAAAAAAAATTCAGTAACTTTATAAGAGACAGCCCAAAAACGGGCAAAAACAAAACAAACTTCGTGTGGAGTGTTCTAATCATGAAAAAGGTAATCATTGCTCTCTTAAGCTTAACTACTCTTGGTGTTGTAACCGGTTCTGCTGTTGCCAATGAAACAGAAGTGTCAGGGGATAAGGTTATCATCCAAAATTCCTACCAAGGTAGTTTCCAAAATGGAACTAGCAACCAAAATCTTCAACAAGGAACCCAAGTTCATCGTGAGGTGAATGGCAAAAAAACACGACAAGGTGGTAGTTACGGCTCTGTCCAAACGATCGATCAATATCAAGAGCAAATGGGAGAAATGAATAGTTCTCAACAAACTATCATTCAACGGACTGAAATGAGAAATCGTCGAGGACCTCGTCGCTAAGCTATCTCTCTTATCTTCAACTGTGCTGAACACTAAAAAAGACAGGCTGAACGATGAGTTTAGCAGATCCCATCATAATCATCTTCTCCTGTCTATTCTTCCTTTTTTTAGTTATTTTCTAGTGTAGCATAGTCCAGTTCTCAACTTTGTGTGTTGTTTCATTTTTACCAATAGGAGGGCAAACCATGCACGGGAAAGCCTTCATGATTTTACTGGCCGTTATCATGAATTTTTCAGTCTCGATGAGGTCTGGTGCAGGGGAAGTTCAAGTTCAAACCGGCAGAATGAATGTTGAACATCGCCGTTACGGGAACACGAATATTGATACGGACAATATCAGACTTTCTGTTCCCAATCATCGCTCCCGTTTCCAGAATTATTTCCCTGATAATTCCTCACAACCATCGACTTTTAATGGGTGTCGTAATGGTCATATAGTCCAGCAGTCTAATCAACAAGTGAATTACTCGAATCGGACTAGCAGCCATAGTTCTAGCTCCCATCATCAATGCAACTAAATTAATTGCTTGGTGACCAGTTTTATGAATCAAATGCTAACCACTCAAGCATTTGATTCACCCTAACTTTATCCGAATTTAGAGGAGTATTTTGGATGAAAATAATTATATCGTTTGGCAAGATTTTTCTATTTTTTTTGATGTTTGAGTCTTATTTAATTCCCTCAGTTAAGGCTCAATGTGTACAAGGAGATGTATCGGTTCAATATAGTATTAGTGGGTCTGAAAAACCCAGTCAAAGAACTAATGATGTCATCATGGAAAGTGACCCTAAATGCCGAGGTAATACCAGTGTGACGACAGGGGTTCAAGGCCATATTGGCCCTAATAATGCCGAACAAAATCGTCAGGTTCATCAAGTTCAACAGGGAAACAATAAATATCCCCAAGTTCCCAATGGAAGAACGGTCCAAATCCGCTCTAATGTACAAGCTGATGTGGATAATCCTATCGATAGATTTCCCCATCATCCCAAAAAATAAAGGTTTTTTTTGAGGTATTGATATGTCGTTAAAACCTTTGGCATTAGCTGGTCTATTGACTATCATTTTATCTAGTATGGTTTCAGGGTTTCCTCAAGACATTGTTGCAGTTGCTCAATTTCAAACTTCAATTCAAAGCAGTTCGATTAACTTGAATGCTAGTGAACTGAATCAACCCCTTTGGTTAGAGATTAAAGCTTTGAATGGGGCTAATTTGCAAGGACACGTTAAATTAAATGGACAGGTTATTAAAACCTTACAAGGTCATCATAATCAGGTTAATTTGTCTAACTATTTAGGTCGAGGAAATCACGAAATTACTGTTAAAGGTAACTATTATCCTTCTCGGGGGTCAGTAATGATTGAATTGAAGGGAAATGAAACTCAAATTACTCAACAAACCAGTGGTAATGGGTTACTTAATCAACAACTAAATATGGAGGTAAGATAAGTCGTATGTTGAACAAAATTAGTCACATGACATGGGTGAGTTTAACGTTACTCAGTTGCTTAACGTTTCCCAGTTTCGCACAAACGACTACCAGTCAAACAGGTAGTATCGAAGCGAATGTTGAAGGAGATAATAATCAACTTTACCAAACCATTCACCAAACCATTATTAATCATCCTGGTAAGGGGTCTATTAACAGAAATCAAGGAAATTACCCTAAAAGACCGGAAAAGAGTTCTCGTTCTTCTTCTCATCGCCATTCTGATACCATAGAACATCCCCGTAATAACCGTCATTAACCTAAGTTCGGTGTTAGGTGTTATTTTACCTGAAGTTTAGATGATTGAGGCTAAACTTCAGTATTCGTTGTTAGGTACTGGGAATTATCTTGTTAACATGATTGATAGCAGTTTTCATATCAATAGACTAATGATAAACATAAAAATTCCCCCCCACACTCCCCACCCCTCCCACACTCCCCACACTCAACTTGACTAGAATATTGATACACTCAATTGAAAACTGCTATGAAGTACCATTGATTGCTTTTAAGGGATGAAAGTTTATTTAAAAGACGATATTTTATATATTAATCAAGAAGATTTACCGGCTTATAAAAAGGGTGGTTCCATCGTTAGAAATAGTTATTTTTGGGCATTAAAATCTATTAGTTGTTATTCTAGAAAGGGAAGGGATTGGGAATTTGATGCAGTGGTTTGGGTTGCATTATCTCGGATGTTGTTATCTTTTGCACAGTCGGGATATTTAGGAGATTCAGAAACAGTATTAGAGTTTGACCTAGATACTCCTATTCCTCCAGAATTACGATTAGTTTCTACCTGGTTATGACCAATTATTATCTGTTCTAAACATTATACCAATTCTAAAAAGTTATCAGAGACTTAGAGACTGTTCCTAAAGAAATAATAACAACTAATTTTGTAAGGTGGGCAAGGTTTTCAAGGGTCAAGTTAGTTTAAATCAGTCTTTGACTTGCCCACCCTACCGTCTCAAGATTCTATTTATAAACAGTAAGCTTTGACTTATACTGAAGATACCCCGAAGCAATCTCTCCAGCTATTTCTGAGAACTGGTATTACTTAATTTTATAAATATAAAATAATGGGGTTTCTTTAAATAATTCGTATTGATGATCAAAATTCTGGAAATTTTTAGACAGTGGTTTTGTTTCCTTAAGTCGATAATCTCCTAAAGATTCGTATTTGGGATAAAGTAAATAAAAGTCTCTTTCACATTCCGCTATAAAGGTTAAATCTTGTTGATTTATATACTGGTTAATATATTCTTGATTACGAATATTTTGATATCTTTCTTGTGGATGACAAAGGGTTGATTGAGGAGGAATATTTTCTAATGCTTTGCTAATATCAGAAGTATTAACAACTCTGGGTATCCCTCCACGACTATTAATATAATTGGTAAAGTATTTAATATTAGCCAATAGAGAAATGGTTATAAAGACAATAATAAAGCCGATAAAAATTTTTTCTAAATTTTTGGAAAAATTGAGATAGGCTAAACTACACATTGTGAAGAAGATAGGAGATAAATAAATCAGAATTTTATAAAATACAGGATTATAAGTTTGTTCTAAATCCGTTGACGAATAAGCTAATAGGAAAACGACCCAAACTGTAATCAAACTGTAAAAAATTGTTTTATTTCCTTTAAACTTATAAATACCTACCACTAAAATAAATAATAAGAAAATAATAGAAATTATTGCGCTTTTTTCAGAACCCCCAATAAAGTAAACATCCTTTCCTAAATCAATATAACCTGAAAAAATTGCTTGAAATCTTTGCAATAAAGAAACACTACGTCCCTCGTCTGTACTAGAATCAAAAACCAATTGAATAATGCGTTGTGTATTAATCCAATTACGGCCTAATTCCCCTATCCAATAAGGGGTTAACGTGATTAAGGTTGTGAGAATAGAAAGACCAGGTAAAATCCATTGTTTTTTCTGTTTTGGATTTTGAAAAATATAATAAATGATACTAATAATAGAAATAGCAGAGATAACATAAAGAGAAGAAAAATGTAAGTTAGTAATAATGGCAATAACAAATCCATAAGCTATCCAACTTAGTATTTCTAATTTAGGAGATAATTTTCCATTAAGTTGATAATCATATAAGAGAACTAAACACAGTAAAAAAAACGGAATAGAAACTGGATTTCCTCCTAAACTATCCCCCGTACTCATGACAATATTTCTAAATAGAAAAATATACCAAAATCCCGATAATGCAGATAGGAAAAAACGTTTATCTTCTTCGACATTTTCCAACAATCTATAAACCGTAAATCCCAACAAAGGAATGGTTAAAAATGTAAAGAACGCATTGGATATTGCTTGAGCAGATAAGTCAGGGGTTAATAAGGTTCCAGGAAAGACTAAATAATAATAAAGAGGGGGTAAATACACCTCTCCAACCAGTCCCGACCAAGCAGCAGGTCCAGGACCTAAAGTGGGCCAAGAACCTTCCCAAATACCCATAACACGATAAGCGTCATTGATTTGATCCCCACTGTAATTAGTAAAGTTGACAACAACAAAACTAAGAATTAATATCCCATAAATTAAGGATAAAATAATCAGTATTTTTCCAATATTTTTTAAGTTTTTTTTCATATTTTTTGATTGATATATGATTTAATTTTAAAACAATTATAATCCGATTAATTCTCTATTACCTTGTATCACTTCTCCAATTTTATAAGCTTTAATTTCTTGACTTTGAAACCACTTTATGCTATTTTCTACTTCAGTTTTAGAAACAATAATAACAAAGCCAATTCCCATGTTAAATGTATCAAACATCGCCGAAGTTTGAACATTTCCCATATCAGCAATCCATTGAAAAATGGGTAAAATTGGCCAAGTTTTTGGCATAATTTTGATGGATTGATTTTCCCCCAAACAACGGGGTAAATTTTCCGGTAAACCACCTCCTGTAATATGAGCCATAGCCTTAATTTTCATACCCGAGTTTAACGCTTCGAGAATGGGTTTAACATAAATTTGTGTGGGGGTCAAGAGAACATCTCCTAATGATTGATCCCCTAATTTTTCAAAGCGATCGCTCCAATTAAAGCCCTGAACTTCAACAATTTTACGCACCAAGCTAAAACCATTACTATGCACACCACTACTGCTTAAACCAATGGCCACATCCCCAATATTAATCTGTGATCCATCTAGCAGTTTACTTTTTTCGACAACCCCCACACAAAACCCGGCCACGTCATATTCACCCACGCCATAAAAACCGGGCATTTCTGCCGTTTCTCCCCCCAATAAAGCGCAACCACTTAAACGACATCCTTCCACAATTCCTGTTACCACATCACTCAATTGTTGAGGGTTTAATTGTCCGGTAGCCAAATAATCCAAAAAGAATAAGGGTTTGGCCCCAGAGGTTAAAATATCATTGACACACATGGCCACTAAATCAATGCCAATGGTATGATGGGAATTCATAGCTTGAGCAATTTTTAACTTCGTTCCTACTCCATCAGTCCCAGACACCAAAACAGGGTTTTCATACCCCTGGGGTAACTCAAAATAGCCCCCAAACCCCCCTAATCCTCCTAAAACCTGGGAATTATGGGTACTCTCCACAGAACGACGAATTTTCTCAACAAATGAGCGGCCGGCTTCAATATTAACCCCTGCCTCTTGATAGTCCATAGAACACTGAAGAAACTCTTAGAAGTTGCACTCAGTCATTGTAACTGATATTGTCTTAACCATCTTAGAAAAATTCCTAATTGAGAAGGAACCAACAACATTCATCAAAGCTATCATAATTAAATTATTTCTGAACTCGTTACAATCTATTTAAAACTCGTTATAACATTATGTCTTTTAATCTTAATCAAGTAGAAATATCAATTATTGTCCCTTGTTACAATGAGGAACAGGGTCTTGATTTACTGTTTGAGAGACTGCTGACGGTATTAAACCGCTTGAATCTATCTTATGAAATTGTTTGTATCGATGATGGTAGTAAAGATGAGACGTTAAACTATTTAATTGATTATCATCGTCGTTATCCAGCCATTAAAGTCATTAGTCTGTCTCGTAACTTTGGTAAGGATGTTGCGTTAACGGCGGGGTTAGAAAACGCTCAAGGACAGGCTATCATCCCCATTGATGCCGATTTACAAGATCCGCCCGAATTAATTGGACAATTGATTGAGAAATGGCGAGAAGGATACGATGTGGTCTACGGTAAGCGTCGTTCACGGCAAGGGGAAAGTTGGGTTAAACGAACCACCGCCAACGCTTTTTATCGCATTATTAGTCGTATTAGTAGTGTTCCCATTCCTCGGGATACGGGAGATTTCCGTTTACTAGATAGACGAGTGGTAGACGCGATCAAAACCATGCCGGAACGAACTCGTTTTATGAAAGGGTTGTTTGCTTGGGTTGGCTTTAAACAGACTTACGTATTGTACGATCGCCCTAACCGAGTCCAGGGAACGACGAAATGGAATTATTGGAAACTGTGGAATTTTGCTTTAGATGGTATTACTTCTTTTAGTTTAGTCCCGTTAAAAGTTTGGAGTTATTTGGGGTTATTTTTATCGTTATTAGCCTTTACTTACGGCAGTTTTCTGATTATTAGAACGATTATTTTAGGCATTGATGTGCCAGGTTATGCTTCTTTGATGGTGACTATGCTGTTTATTGGCGGCGTACAGTTAATCACCTTGGGAATATTGGGAGAATATTTAGGCCGCATTTACGAAGAAACCAAACAACGACCCCTTTATTTAATTCGAGAACGTTATGGGTTTCACGATGGCCTGCAGTCTAGAGAGTTAGAAAGAACGAATGGAAGATAACGTATTTCTTGATTGTCATTGCGAGGGGGTGATACTAGATCCGCTTTAGATAGTAGATAATCAGATTGAGAAGGCAGGGGGCGCAGAGGAAGCAGGGGGAGAAAGAATATTGCTCTACGATGATAAGTGGATTTGGGGTGAAACAAGACTATAACTTAATTTATAGTCATTATTCCCCCGAAGCAATCCCCAACAACATCTAGCAGAAACCTAAAGATTGCTTCGGAGGCAGAATTAAGTGTCAAACAAAGTTCACTCAAGATTTTGCCTCCTCGCAATGACAGTTCAGCTTTCAAACCCCAGACTCTAGGCTAAGGCGACCTCTGCTTGAGGCCAACGATTAACAGTTTTACCGATGATGGATAAATCCTGCATGACCCGGTCAAATTTATCAGGAGTCAAAGATTGAGGTCCATCGGATAACGCTTTGGCCGGGTTGGGATGCACTTCGATCATTAAGGAATCCGTTCCCGCCGCGATCGCAGCAGCGGCCATTGAAGGAACATAATCGGATTTTCCAGTGCCGTGACTGGGATCGATCATGATGGGTAAGTGAGTCAAAGACCGTAACACAGGTAACACCGATAAATCTAGGGTATTACGGGTGTATTTCCCGTCAAAGGTGCGGATGCCTCGTTCACAGAGAATAACATTGGGGTTACCAGCGGCCAAAACGTACTCAGCAGCCATTAACCATTCATCGATGGTGGCGGACATTCCTCGCTTCAGTAACACCGGTTTATCTTGAGCGCCGACTTTTTTGAGCAGGGAGAAGTTTTGCATATTTCTGGCCCCTACTTGGATCACATCAGCCACTTCACCAATTTTGTCTAAGTCGGCTGCATCCATCACTTCTGTGATAATGCCTAAGCCACTAGCTTCTCTAGCAGCAGCGAGTAATTCTAAGGCACTTTCTCCGTGGCCTTGGAAAGCGTAGGGAGAGGTGCGGGGTTTGTAAGCCCCACCTCGTAAAAATTTGGCACCGGCTGCTTTGACTCGTTTGGCGGTTTCAACGATCATGGCTTCGTTTTCCACGGAACAGGGGCCAGCCACCACGGCAACGGGATGATTTTTACCGACACTCACCGGTCCGTTGGGGGTATTAATAATGACTTCACTGTATTCGCCATGACGGTATTCTAAACTGGCCCGTTTAAAGGGTTGTTCCACTCGTAGTACCGTTTCGATCCAGGGGCTAATTTCTTGTATTTGTAAGGGATCAAGGGAAGCGGTTTCTCCAACTAACCCAATGACCACTTTATGCTTACCGACAATTTTTTCAGGACTTAAGCCCCAATTGACAAATTCTTGGCTAATGCGTTCAATTTCATCAGCAGGTGAACCAACTTTCATGACAACAATCATAATTTCTTTTCCTCTAGGGACAATAGTAAGAGTTTGTTTGGATTTTGCTCTCTTTGTTTCTGTTATGTTTTAAGATTTGGGGGACTTAATTAAGGAACAACCAACAAGAAACATGATCCTTGTTGTTTGCGTCTGTATTCAGTTTATCTTGCTTATAAGCCTTAATGGGTGCTGTGAACAAAAGTTTAACAGAGTGGGTTGATCTGTTTTCCTGAAAAAAAATCCTGACCGAAATCATATCGACCAGGAACAAGACAATAAATATCAACGAAAAAAGCCTTAAGCAAGGGCAGCTTGGCGTTCCTTGGCTTCTTTAATCACTTCTTCGGCTACATTGCTCGGACAAGGAGAATAGTGGGAAAATTCCATGGAGAACTGACCTCGACCAGAAGTCATGGTTCGCAGGTCCCCAATGTAACCAAACATCTCGCTTAAGGGAACATCGGCCTTAATACGGGCCCCCATAGGCGTAGAATTCTGGGACTTAATCATGCCACGACGACGGTTAATATCGCCGATGACATCTCCCATATAATCTTCAGGGGTGAAGATGTCCACATTCATGATCGGTTCGAGGATTTGAGGACTGGCTTTGGGAACCGATTGACGATAAGCGGCTTTGGCTGCGATTTCAAAGGCGATGGCAGAGGAGTCAACAGGGTGAAACGCTCCATCTGTTAAGGTAACTTTGAGATCCACACAGGGGTAACCGGCTAAGACTCCTTTATCGATACTCTGTTCAAAGCCTTTTTGAACGGCGGGCCAGAATTCTCTGGGAACGTTACCACCAGTGACCTTAGACTCAAACTCGAAGCCACTTCCCGGTTCTCCAGGTTCAATCACATAATCGATCTTACCGAATTGACCGGAACCCCCGGACTGTTTCTTGTGGGTGTAGCTATCGTTAATGGTTTTGGTAATGGACTCCCGATAGGCAACTTGGGGTTTACCCACTTCCACTTCGACCCCGTGGGTCCGTTTGAGAATGTCCACTTTAATATCTAGGTGTAATTCTCCCATGCCTTTGATGATGGTTTCACCACTTTCTTGATCCGTTTCCATGTAGAAAGAGGGATCTTCTTGTACCATCTTGCTCAAGGCCATGGACATCTTTTCGTTGTCCCCTTTCTTCTTAGGAGAGACAGAAACAGAAATGACCGGATCGGGGAACACCATCGGTTCTAGGGTGGCAGGGGCTTTAGGATCACAAAGAGTGTGTCCGGTTTGTACGGTTTTCATACCGACAATGGCCACAATATCCCCGGCTTGGGCGGTTTCGATTTCTTCACGGGAGTTGGCGTGCATTTCTACTAAACGACTCACCCGTTCGCTTTTCCCGGTGGCGTTATTGAGAATGGTGTCCCCTTTGGAGATGGTTCCCGAGTAGAGACGGGTGAAGGTTAAAGCCCCGAAGCGATCATCCATGATCTTGAAAGCTAAGGCCCGTAGGGGTTTTTCGGGGTCAACATAGGCAAAGGCCCCTTCGATTTTGTTTCCTTCTTCGTCCATTTCGGGCTGAGGAGGAACTTCTGTGGGGTTGGGGAGGTAGTCAATGACTGCATCGAGAACTAACTGTACCCCTTTGTTTTTGAAGGAAGAACCGCAGTAGGTGGGGAAAAAGGCCAGTTCACGGGTTCCTTTACGGATACAAGCCTTAATTTCATCAATGGTTAATTCTTCTCCTTCGAGATATTTTTCCATCATGGCATCGTCTTGTTCGATGGCCAGTTCGATCATGGCTTCCCGATATTCTGCTACCTGTTCCTTCATGTCTTCAGGAACGTCTTTAATTTCGTAGTTCATGGGATCGCCAGAATCATCCCAGATCCAAGCTTTTTCTGTCAACAGATCCACCACACCCTTAAACTCAGTTTCGATCCCAATGGGAAGTACCATGACTAAGGGGGTTGCTGCTAAGATGTCTTCAACTTGTTTGACAACGCTGAAAAAGTCAGCACCCGTTCTATCTAATTTGTTAACGTAGATGATCCGTGCCACTTTAGAATCGTTCGCATAACGCCAGTTGGTTTCAGACTGAGGTTCTACTCCCCCTGAACCGCAAAAGACCCCAATTCCACCGTCTAAAACTTTTAAGGAACGATATACCTCAATGGTGAAGTCTACGTGACCAGGGGTGTCAATAATGTTGAGTTGATGGTCTTTCCAGAAGCAACTGGTAGCCGCAGACTGAATGGTAATCCCCCGTTCTTGTTCTTGTTCCATGAAGTCGGTGGTGGCTGCGCCTTCGTGAACTTCACCGATTTTATGGATTTTCCCTGTTAATTTAAGGATTCGTTCGGTTGTGGTGGTTTTTCCCGCATCTACGTGAGCAAAGATGCCGATGTTTCTATAAAGAGTAAGGTCTTTTTTCATATTTACTTCTAGCGTTAGGTTTGATAAATGGTTAGCATCTACTGAAAGGGTGTCCCGACAGAGGATTGGGCGTTGCCTTATAATCGCCTAATTGAGCTATGCTAAACCACTCTCGATGATAAGTTTTGAGGTTTTGGCTATCTCAATTTTAGACAAGTCTTTTGTCGCCTTTTTCATTACCAATTGTAATCAATTTTGACATACTCCACGCCCTATAAGTACGTGGATTCTCCAGACATCACTGCCAAAGGATTTCTGATTCAACGAGTTCGCTTACATTAAAGTCTTCTCAGTCTTTAACCCAGAGGCGATTCTCTCCTCAGACGTTCACCCCATTTCAGAGGTCTGTTCTCGTATGCCCTACGATACAGTTCAAATTATACACATTTTTTCATATTCCCTAGAAAGCTGTCCTCTGCGCTGCTCAGGACAAGCCTTGAGCAGCGCAGAGGGATGGGGCTTTAAACTAAGGTTACACTAGCCTTAAATTGGGATAGTTCAGTAAAACGTCGTCTCGGCTGAGGGTGTCTCCTTGGGCTTGAGGAGTCCACAAAATTTCAATGGCCAATAAGCGATCGCTCCCAATGGCGGCTATTTGTTGCAGGGCCTGTTGAAGATGGTTGACTTCGTTGATTTCGGGTAAGTCTAATTTGCCTTGAACCCCAACAATGATCGAGGCCACAATATATTCTCCTGTTTCGGTAAATTTGGATAAGTCTCCTTTCCCTTCTAATAATTTTTCGGGGGAACTCCCTCGTAATTGATTATTAACGTTAGAAAGGGTTTCGGCACTAAATTTACTTCTTTCGGCTAGGGCTAATTGATTGAATTTTGCTTCGGCTGCATCAATACCGGTGGTATTGGTTTCGGTTAACCCGGATACCCAATATTCAGGATGACGCAATAGGGCTAAACTAGCCTCTTGTAGTACGGTTGCTCGTCCAGATGCACTATTCGTGTCGGCGGTTTGGGCCAGTTCATCCAGTTCTTTTTGTAGGTAACGGCCACTGGCTAATAATCCTACTTGAACTTTAGCCACGGATACTTTGGGGTTATCGTAACTGTTTCCCATGCTATCCCCCCCGAAGTTCCTGACGCTTTTAATCAAAAAGTTGGCGATCGCAATGACGATCAGGACGGTAAAGAGGCTACCAAACCCCCCAAAACCAAAAAAGGGAATCAAAAAGGGAAAGCCAAAGCCTCCACCTCCATAGCCGTAGCCGCCTCCATAGCCACCCCCTCTAGGAGCAGTATAGGTACGACTCGGACTTCTGAAGGAACCTCCGCCAATTCTACCCCCTGTACGGGCTGCTAAGGCACTGCTAACGTCTCCAAAAACCAGGGTAATGACTAAAACGGCAATAAGTAAGGGTTTCAAAAAGGATGGGATTTTTTTAAACATACAATGATTATTAAGTGACTCTATTTATAGTTTATCGAGATTTCTGGTTTAAGTTCCTTATCAACTGTTTAATTTTTGCTGAGGGTAGCAAAATTTGGATGTTGTTGGACTCAACCGAACCGACAACATAAACATCAAAATATGTCAATGAAATATTAATTATTTTACTTTATTTCATATTTTGTATCAACTAGACATAAATCTACTTAATTATCAATATTTTTTGAGTAATGTAATAGTTATTGCGACGTAAATATGGGATTTTAAGCCTTAGCAAAATTTGTGAATTTTTTTCTATAAAGAATATTGTAGATAAAAAATGTAAATTAAACTAATTGATCACTTTTAGGAAAAATCATGATATATCTATGGTAGATTTCAATTTTCTTTATTTTTTGTGGTAGTGAATTGTAATAATTCACCTAAAAATTAGGTGATTGTGAGCAGTGTATCAGTGGATAACACGAGGTAATTATGCCGATGGACATGATGACTTATTTAATTCTAGCTAGAAAAAAAAAGTCTGAAACTGAAGAAAAATCAAGCAGAAACCAAAATGAATTAACGACAATCAAACCTGAGTCAATTACAAAAGAAGATGAGTTGATGACCATTGAAGCTGAGTTAGTTCCTAATCAAAGCGAATTAACTGTAATATCGTCAAACTCAGCCACCCCCAAAGCTTTAACCCAGATTCAACCAGAATCACCCATCACTTACCAATCATTAGTGATGACACGAAAACCTTCAACAAAAATGCAACAGGAGTTAATGAAAATGAATGAACAATCAAGCATTATGACCAGTGAGCAAATGCAAAAAGAAGCAGGGATTGCTCCAAGACGTCCCTGGAAAATCTACGGGAAAATTGCCGAGGCACTAGAGAAATATGAAAATGAGAAAACAGGTGATCCTGTCCAGACAATCACCAACTTAATGACAGTTGTTGATTTAATTAACGTATGGATAAAAAAAAATATTAAGGATATCCAAAAAGGAGACCCAAAAAAGGTCAAAAGAAAACAAGTTCTAGAAAACTTACAGATTCAAATCGGGGATGAACTGGAAAAATTAGTCCACTTAGAAGGAGTGGCCTCACGGTTAGGGTCCGATCTGGTTGGACTTTTGGTACAAGGGCCGGCTTATGCGAAGTCACCCACCCCTTTATTTACCTATTTGATGCAGAAGCTCATTTCAATCTACAAAATAGAAGAACTAACAGGGGATATCTTTAAAGCGGAATTGAGAAATTTCTTAATAGCAGATAATGATGTCATTGGTGCCACCAGTTTAGCTACCCAAGATATCGGAGGAAGTGGAGGGGTAAACATTGGTTTTGATGTGGGTAAATTCATTTTACCTTGTCTTAAATTAAACATTGATATCGGTGTTAATGCCAAGGTTGCTGATAGTAGTTTGATTATCACCGAATGTCAATCTGAACTGAATAACCCTGATGGTTTGCAACGATATTCCCTGATGAACATGAAAGGACGAACCATGGAAGGGAAACTGATTGCCAAGGTTACAGCTGGAATAGATGTATTTAGTTGGGAAGGGCAAAATATTGAAATTCTTGAACAAGCTTCCTTAAAGACTTCTGCTAAAATAGAAGCCTCAGCCGAACTTGCGGGGGATGTGGACTGTGTTTTTATGCAAGCGATAGATGCTTTCCCAAAACACTTCAACGAGGTTAATGAAATAGATGATGATCTCTTTGATATTGTCCAAGATAAAAGCAAGTCCGATAGATTAAAATTACCTCGACAAACCTTTACCTCTCTAGTTTCTAATGGTTATAGTGGTGGAGTTGGTATTGGTGCAGAAGCAAGTCTTGGTGCTGAACTCAATATGGGAGATCAAACCTACGGAGGAAGTGCAACAGCAGGAGCTAAGGGAAGTCTTAACGGCAGTGTTAAGTTTACCACTTATACTTATCAGAATAGGCTCTCTAACAAGACCTTTAAGACTCAAAGAACTAAAATGTTCTTGAAACAAGTTTATACGCTGGCTGAGATTTCAGGTTCCATTAAAGCAGGGCAAACCCCTTTGTACGAGGATAGCAAAGAAAAAAGATACGATCTCGTCAATTCTTTGTCCTATCAATCGGGATTTCTTTTCTGGGACCAAAAGACTCAGACGTTGAGTCAAGATGGTATATCGGGGTTTGCTGTTGGTCATTCTTTGATTAGCGATGAGTTAATTAAAAATGTCTATGGTTCAGATGCAACAAAACGCTCCGAATATGTTAAAGCTTTAGCGAAACAATTAGGCTTTGCTGAAACAGATGAATCGATTATTACTAATTTCTTAGACAAGTATAACAAGGACGGTTTATTAGAAGATATCCTGGATCAGCAAACTGGCCCAGTGTTCCTAGAAGCAACCTACCTTGCTCCAACTGGCATCAGTTTTCGCTTAGATTCTGATTTTAAATCCAATACCCCTGAAGCGGAATGCTTTGAACAATTGGGAACTGAAAACAAAACCCTTCAATCTTTGCGTTTTCGTACCGCACTGGAGGACGATCTCAATATGAGTAAAAGTCGCTTTAATTTTGGGTTTAATGCTGGCCTTTTTAAAGTAGGAATTGACCTAGGAACCATCAAACAAGCGGGTACCCTGAAACTATCAGACCTTGTGATTGAATGGTACGATAGCAATGGCCGACCAACGGACAAGCAACCTGCTAAGTATGTTCCCAGTTCCTTTTTAATTCTGTAGTAATTGTTGATATTACGTTGGTGTGGGGAATTTTTGAGGGGTGTAAAGGTTCTAGGAACCTTTAAGATTTCTAGGAATTTTCATGACATTATTAAAAGTTCATTTTTAACAAGATGTAACTTAATATTAGGAACAGTAGGCTGATCAAAATAGTAACCTTTTACAGCTTCTTTGACGTTGGTTTTCAGTTCTTCCCAAGTATCTCCTTGAGTAAAGATTTCTTCGGTTAAACATTCTGCAATAAACCCACCATCTTCTTCTTGAGAAACTTCAAAAACAATGATTTGATTCATTTTATTTAACTATATGTAAGCTAACTTTATATGAGAGTTAGCATAACACAACAAAATTAATTGCATGGGGGGCAATGCCCAGTAAAAAGCTAAAACTCTTATCCAGAGCTTGTTGTGGCCAGTGCATCGGCCTACATTTTCTGTGTTTACTTGACTGTGAACTATAATTCTATTATAACGGCAATTAAAACCAACTGAAAATGATTTTAAAAAATTCAAGAATTATTAGTGTATCTTCTGAGATTATGAGTGGAACCCCTGTTTTTGCAGGAACCAGAGTTCCCATACAAACCTTACTAGATTATTTAAAAGCAGGAGAATCAATTGATGATTTTTTAGAGGGATTTCCTAGTGTCAACAAACAACAAGTTATTACCTTACTCGAAGAAATTGAAAAACAATTAATTGGTCAAGTCGCTTAACATGAAAATACTGTTAGATGAATGTATTGATCGAAGATTAGCAACATACTTGATTGAGTACAATGTTAAAACAGTATCACAAATGAGATGGTCGGGGACAAAAAATGGTCAATTACTGGGTCTTGCAGCAGTAGAATTTGATGTTTTTATAACAGTGGATCAAAATTTGCATTTTGAACAAAATCTACAACAATTTGATCTTGCTATTATTGTTTTGCAGACTTTTTCTAATCGATTAGCTGATTTAAAGCTATTAGTTCCTCAGATTATTTCTAGCTTACCTAAAATTTCTAAAAGAGAAGCAACGATTATTAAACAACAAAATTAATGTCAGTCAGTAGCAATTTTTATTCATTTCCTTTACACTGGGATCTCTAGAAACGCACCTGAATCTAAATTTCTTTAGACACCATGACTAAAAGTCCCATCAAACCCTTCTATTTCGACGTTACAGAGGAAGAAATCGACTTTTTCGCCGAAGCGTCCAAAACAATCCTTAAGTCTGGTAGGCTCATTTTAGGGGAGAATACGGCGGAGTTTGAAAAAGCGTTCGCTGAGTACGTTGGTAGCAAACACGCGATCGCAGTTAATACGGGTTCTTCGGGTTTAGAAATTATCCTACGTCTGAAAAAAGCAACAGGGACAACGGTTTTAGTCCCCACCAACACCAATTTTGCCACCGTTGCTGCGGTGTTGCGAGTGGGGGGAGAGGTACAGTATCTAGATATGGATGACAGTACATTTGCACCCTCTTTGCAAATGGTGAAAGATGCGGTAGAAAAGGGGGGAACTCCTGGGATTTCAGGAGTGTTATGGGTGCATATCGGGGGGGTGATTTCTCCCGAGTTTCCTCAAATTGTGGAATATTGTCATGAAAATGGCTTATTTATCCTGGAAGATACAGCACACGCCCACGGAAGTCAAATTAATGGGGTACAAGCTGGAAATTTAGGAGATGGTGCAGCGTTTTCTTTCTTTCCTACCAAAATTATGACCACCTTTGAAGGGGGAATGATTACCGTTAACGATGATGAAGAAGATTATATTGCGCGATCGCTGAGAAATCAAGGAAAGCGAGGAATGGATTTCGGGGGGTTACATACGGACTTTGGCAATAGTACCCGTATGACAGAAATTCATGCGGTCTTAGGACGCATTCAACTGGCTAAGTTACCTCAGATGATAGCACGTCGACAACGATGTTATGAGTTAATGACGGCCCCGTTGCGCGAAGCAGGAATCAAGTTTGTTTCCACCGATCACATGGATCATGCTTCTCAGTATAAGTTAATGGTACTACTACGAGAAGGAAAAACGGCCAAAGAGGTAAAAGCAGCGTTAGCAGAAGAGGATATCTTTTTAGGGGGAACGGTGTATGAAATACCTTGTCATCTGCAACCTGTTTTTGAAGGGGTTTGCCAGGGACAAAGTTTCCCCAATGCTGAATATTGGTGTCCCCGTCATATTTGTCCCCCGTTGACTTCGGGGATGACCGATGAAGAAGCAAAAATAGTGGGAGATGCGTTAGTTAGACATTTAACCTAAGCCAATCAACCCTATGCTACCCTTAAGTATAGCAGTTCCCATACTTGTGAGGGACAAAAGTGATGGCGTTGAGGCAGGAGGCAGGAGTTAGATGTACCTCATGAGTCCGAGAAACGTTATAATTTCGGTTAAAACTTTTTACTTTTAGTCACGAGTCTCAACCTCCCACTGTATTGATACTTCTGACTTCAAACTTCTGACTTCTGACTTCTTCAAGGTTGACTATGGTTTTCTCGTCGTTAATTCGCACCCTACAAAAATCCCCCTTAACTAAGGAATTATTAGAGAAACTTAAGGGAAATAATGAATTAGGATTAAAAGGAATTAATCGACTACCCAAAGGGTTAGTTTCTTCTACTTTAGCCCAAACCAACCAACAAAATTTATTGGTCATTTGTGCAACATTAGAAGAAGCGGGACGATGGACCGCACAACTGGAAATAATGGGGTGGAAAACCGTCAATTTCTACCCAACAACTGAAGCCTCTCCTTATGAACCTGTAAACCCTGAGTCGGAAATGATTTGGGGACAAATGCAGGTATTATCTAACTTAAATTTTTCTCAATCTGGGAATAATCATTGTGCAATTGTAACCACAGAAAAAGCGTTACAACCCCATTTACCACCTCCAGATATTTTTCATAATTACTGCTTAAATTTAGAAGCAGGAATGACAGAAAAATCGAAAAAGTTTGACGAAACGTTGGTTAAGTTAGGCTATGAAAGAGTTAATTTAGTAGAAGTAGAAGGCCAATGGAGTCGTCGCGGTGATATTGTTGATATTTTTCCCGTTTCTTCAGAAGTTCCTGTTAGATTAGAATGGTTTGGAGATGAATTAGAAAAAATTAGAGAATTTGATCCGGCGACTCAGCGATCGCTTGATAAAATCGATCATATCTTATTAACCCCTATTAGCTTTAATACAATTATTACCAACGTCATTAAAGAAAATAATAATAACTTAGATGATTATTTATCAGAAGAGGAAAAAGAAGGACTAGACAATTATAATTATCCCCCAGGAATGCAGCGATTTTTAGGCATCGCTTTTGATGAACCTTCCTGCATTTTAGACTATTTATCCCCTGATACCCTCTGTGTTTTTGATGAAATCGAACAATGTGAGTCCCATAGCGATCGCTGGTTAGACTATATAGAAGAGAATTGGCAAGATCGGGAAAAACCGTTGCCAAAAATTCATCGCAGTTTTCAAGATTCCTTTAAGTTAATTCAAGAATTTCCTAAATTATATTTGTCTGAACTATCAGAAGTTAATAATAAAAATGCCCTAGATTTATCCAGTCGTCCCCTTCCTACCACTCCCCATCAATTTGCTAAATTAGCAGAAATTTTAAGGGGAAAACGAGAAATTTATAGCGGTATCACCCTCAATAAATACACCACTTGGTTGATTTCAGCACAACCGTCTCGTACCGTTTCCTTATTACAAGAACACGATTGTCCAGCACAATTTATTCCTAACCCCCGTGACTATCCAGCCATTGATAAATCCCATATACAAGGAACAGCAATTGCTTTAAAATATTCGGGGTTAGCTGAATTAGAAGGCTTTATTTTACCCACATTTCGCATTGTTGTTGTTACTGATAAAGAATTCTTTGGACAACACGTTTTAGCCACAGCAGGGTATATTAGAAAGCGTCGTCGCGCTGCTTCTAAAAAAGTTGACTTACAACAACTCCATCCTGGGGATTATGTGGTTCATAAAAATCATGGTATTGGTAAATTTTTAAAGTTAGAAAGTTTAGCCACCCGTGAATATTTAGTGGTGCAATATGCCGATGGAATTTTAAGAATTCCCGCCGATTCTTTTGATAGCTTATCCCGTTATCGTCAGACCGGTTCAACCCCTCCCCAACTCCACAAAATGACGGGGAAAACTTGGCAAAGATCGAAACAAAAAGTCCGTAAAAATATTAAAAAACTAGCCGTTGATCTGATCAAATTATATGCAAAACGGGCAAAAAATACAGGGTTTACTTATCCCCTTGATACCCCTTGGCAACAGGAACTAGAAGACTCTTTCCCCTATCAACCCACCCCCGATCAACTAAAAGCCATACAAGAGGTTAAAATAGACTTAGAAAGCGATCGCCCGATGGATCGTTTAGTGTGTGGTGACGTGGGTTTTGGTAAAACAGAAGTAGCGGTAAGGGCGATTTTTAAAGCGGTTACCAGTGGTCATAAACAAGTGGCCTTTTTGGCCCCTACCACTATCTTAACCCAACAACATTATCATACCCTCAAAGAACGATTTGCTCCCTATCCCATCAATGTTGGACTATTAAATAGATTTCGCACCACCTCAGAGAAAAAGGAGATTATCCAACGGTTAGCGACAGGAGAATTGGATATTGTGGTTGGGACTCAACAACTATTAGGAAAAAGTGTAAAATTTAAAGATTTGGGCTTATTAGTGGTGGACGAAGAACAGCGATTTGGAGTGAATCAAAAAGAGAAAATAAAGGAATTAAAAACCCATGTGGATGTCCTTACTTTAACCGCCACACCTATTCCCAGAACCTTATATATGTCCTTATCAGGAATACGGGAAATGAGCTTGATTACCACACCTCCGCCATCCCGTCGTCCCATTAAAACCCATTTATCTCGCTATAATTCTGATGTGGTTAGAACGGCTATTCGTAATGAATTAGATCGGGGGGGACAAGTGTTTTATGTGGTTCCTAGAGTAGAAGGAATTGAAGAAGTGGCAGCCGAATTAAAAACAATGGTTCCCAATGCTAGAATTGCCATTGGTCACGGTCAAATGGATGTTAATAACCTAGAAATGACCATGTTAAGCTTTAATAATGGGGAAGCAGATATTCTCGTCTGTACCACCATTGTTGAATCAGGATTAGATATTCCTCGGGTTAATACAATTATTGTCGAAGACGCTCAAAAATTCGGGTTATCTCAACTGTATCAATTGAGAGGAAGGGTAGGCAGATCCGGCATTCAAGCCCACGCTTGGTTATTATATCCTAGTAAAGCTCAACTAACAGAAACAGCAAGGCAAAGATTAAGGGCCTTACAAGAATTTAGTCAGTTAGGGTCAGGTTATCAATTAGCGACCCGTGACATGGAAATTCGAGGGGTTGGTAACTTATTGGGGGCTGAACAATCGGGACAAATGGAATCCATTGGCTTTGAATTGTACATGGAAATGCTGCAAGAAGCGATTCGGGAAATTCAAGGTCAAGAAATTCCCAAAGTAGAAGATACTCAAGTTGACTTACAATTAACCGCTTTTATTCCTACGGATTATATCCCCGATATGGAACAAAAAATGTCCGCTTATCGGGCGATCGCGGTTGCTAATTCTAGAAAAGAATTAAGCCAAATTGCGGCAGAATGGAACGATCGCTACGGAAAATTACCCATTCCCGTACAGCAATTATTACAAGTCATTGAACTGAAACAATTGGCTAAATCGTTAGGATTTTCTCGTATTAAACCCGAAGGAAAACAAAACATTGTCCTAGAAACCCCAATGGAAGAACCTGCTTGGAAACTGTTAGAAGAAAAATTACCTGAACATTTGCGATCGCGGTTTGTTTATACCCCGAAAAAAGTTACGGTGAGAGGGTTAGGCGTCATGAAACCCCAAAAACAACTGGAAAGCTTATTGGAATGGTTAGGAAAAATGCAAGATGCTATTATTGAAACTTTGACAAATAATTAATCATCCATGTCATCAAATAACAATTCTTCTAAAATAAGTTGCATTTCTTCATCTTCAGGAGACACTAACTCGATTTTTCCTAATAAATTGTATTTCGCTAAAAAGAGTAAAGGAGATAACGGGGTATAGATAGAGTATTTTTGTTGTTGATGATAAAAATCTTTTAAAAATTGTAATTCTTCTGAATCTAAAGCTGGCCCATCGTTTTCTAATTCGAGGGTGAGAATACCGTCATCTTCGATGGGAGGCAATTCTCCTGTTATCGTTAACGTAAAAGCCGTTAATTTGAGGGTTAAATCTAACTCAGCTAAAACCGCTTTAGCATCGGCAAAAACTTCCTCAATTTCTGCTTGATCTTCTAACAAAATTGCATTACTAATTTCTTCACTATCATCCTCCTCTTCCTCCTCATTATCCCAGGATAAAATAACAACAGGAATATCTACAGGCATTAATAATAAATAAGTCCCGTCATTGCCTTCCATCGCGTTTTCTATGTAACAATCGAGGGTATGACCCGCTTCGTCAGTTAGGGTCACACGATCGATTTCCTCGAAATCCCTTTCTTGATTGTATTCAAAAGAGGACATGGTTTTAAATTAAGACTGCAATTGCATTAGAATATCATAAATTGTCATCAGAAATTGACTGATCTAAATAAACTACCAGTCTAACCATTTATGGGTCTGTAAATATTCAAAACTCGCCACATCGGTGAGATTGTATTGTAAAGGAGTCAAGGTGATATAATTTTGCCGAATAGCTTGAACATCCGTCGGAATATGGTTGGGGAGATGAATATGATTGGGTTGTTCAATTTCTGTCACGAGTTCCCCTGCTAACCAATAATAACTTTTTCCTCTGGGATCGAGGCGTTTTTCAAAGTTTTCGATATATCGACGCAACCCTTGACGGGTTAGCATGACTCCTGCGATCCCATCGGCGGCCACAGGGGGAATATTGACGTTGAGAAGGGTGTGATCGGGAAGGGGATGATCCTGTAATTGTTGAATCAAACGACCCGCAAAATCAGCACCGGGTTGGAATTGACGAGAGGAAAAACTGGCTAAGCTTAAGGCAATACTGGGAATTCCTTCAATTATCCCCTCCATCGCGGCTGAAACGGTTCCTGAATAGAGGACATCGGTCCCTAGGTTTGACCCTTGATTAATACCTGAGACGATAAAATCGGGTCGGGTATCCACCAGGGTACTCAGGGCTAATTTAACGCAGTCTGACGGGGTTCCTGAACAGGACCAAGCGGTAATGTTGGGGTTAAAAAAGTCTTCTACAATTTCTGCGCGGATAGGACGATGAAGGGTTAATCCGTGACCGGTGGCGGACCGTTCGCGATCGGGACAAACCACAGTAATATGATAACCGACTTGGGCTAAGGTATTAGCTAGGGTACGAACGCCAAGGGCAAAGATGCCATCATCATTACTGATTAAAAGGTTGATGTTAGAAGGGTTAGACATTTGAGTGCATTTGCAGTTATGTTCTGGGAACCTATTCTATAGAGGCAAGAATCTCCCGTTACAATCTTTGATTTAACGGTAGAGTGTCAATAAGTGTATAAATTACCCACATATTCCCCGTAACCATTGTAAGGTAAAGTTTCTTTTATTTCCCAAGATAAACCGGGTCCGGTACTAATAAATTTTTCCGTTGCTTGGGACCAACGAGGATGAGGTTTGGCCGGGTTAACATTAGCTTCAAAACCGTATTCGTTGGGGTCAATGGTATTCCAATAAGTTGCCGGTTGTTCGTTTAAAAATTCAATTTTGACAATAGATTTTGCGCCTTTAAATCCGTATTTCCAAGGAATAACCATCCGTAGAGGTGCGCCGTGTTGTTTGGGTAAATCATGACCGTAAATTCCTACAGCAAAAAAGGCTAACTCATTGGCCATTTCTTCAATTCTTAATCCTTCTTTATAAGGCCAGGGTAAATATCCCAGATGGAAACTGGGTCCGGTGGTAATTTCCTGATCATAAAAAGAGGTAAAACGGACGTATTTTGCTTCGCTGGTGGGTTCGACTGCTTCTATTAATTTTCTCATAGGAAAACCGACCCAAGGTAATACCATCGACCAAGCTTCAACACAGCGAAAACGATAAATTCTTTCTTCTAAAGGAAATTTCTTTTTTAAATCATCGATATCGTAGGTTTTGGGATTTTTGACTAATCCAGTCACTTCAACTTTCCAGTTTTCTGTCGGTAAATTTTGAGCATTTAACCATATTTTTTTAGTTCCGCCAAATTCATAAAAGTTGTTATATTGTCCTGCTAAAATTTCTGTGGTCATGGGACGATCCACTTGATTAAATTTAGGATTCGTTTTAACCCCTGGAATTTGAGGCTGTTGTAAGGTTGCTTCTAATGCGGTTTGAGAGGCTGATTTTTGACATCCTGAAAGGGGAATTAAACTGCCGGCAATACTTGCCCCAATTAAACCTTTTAAAAGTCTTCTACGGTTAAAATAAACGGTTTCAGGAGTGATTTTATTTTCAGAGATAGCCCAAGCAGGAGGGATACGAATTAAAGACATGATTCCAATAAAATAAATTGATTTTAAATTTTTTTACTTATGTCTATCATAGCATAATAACAGCTTATAAATTCAACGCTTTTAACTGAGCTTTTGCTTTTTGTAAGGACTCAAACCATTCTTTTTCGGGATCACTATCTGCCACAATTCCGGCACCAACTTGTCCCCAAACACTAGATAAATTAGGGGATAAGGGAGTATATAATAAGGTACGAATTAATATATTTAAGTCTAAATTACCTCGGTAATCTAAATAACCACAAGAACCATAGAACAAATTGCGTTTAACGGGTTCTAATTCTTCGATAATTTCTAAACATCTTACTTTAGGGCATCCGGTAATCGTTCCCCCAGGAAATAAAGCTTTAATTAGATCAATAGCTGTTTGATCTTGACGCAATTTTCCTTGAATATTACTGACTAAATGGATGACATGACTATATCTTTCAATGGTTAATAATTCGTCAACTTCTACGGAACCCCATTGGCACACTTTCCCTAAATCATTACGTTCTAAATCAACTAACATAATATGTTCTGCCCTTTCCTTGATATCAGAAGATAGTTCCATTAACATCTCTGTTTCTTGTTGAAAATTTTTACCACGGGGACGAGTTCCAGCGATGGGACGGGTTTGAGCAATCTTATTATTTAAACTCACTAATCTTTCGGGGGAACAACTGACTATATCTCCCCAAGGTGATCGCCAATAACTAGCAAAAGGAGAGGGATTAATTTGTTGTAATTTTTTATATAATTGCCAACTGGTTAACGGTGTAGTTGTTTGAAATCTTAAGGATAGATTCCCTTGAAAAATATCCCCTGCTTTAATATATTTTTTCGCTTGATGTACAGCATTCTCATACTCTTTTTGATTGGTATAAAAGGATAAGTGAGAAGATGGAGTTTTCAGGAGAGAAGGAAGGGAATAAGGCTTTGTTTCTAGTTTAGATTGTAAGTGATCTAACCCTTTTAATGTATGACTCGCTAACCATATTTTTTTTTCAAGATGATCTAAAATAGCAAAAGAGTTGGGTTCGTACCAATAAGCAACAGGAAAAGGTAGAGGATTATGATTATCATGGGGCAAAGATTCAATTTCCCAAGCTAAATCATACCCTAACCATCCTAACCATCCTCCCCCAAACGGAAGATGTTGAGGAGTCGATAAATGATCAGTTTTTTGTATTAATAATTGTTGTAAAAAAGGTAAAATATTGCCGACTTTGGGAGTCCATAATTGAGGTTTACCCTTAATAAGACGAGGTTCCCCTGCACAAATGGAATAACGAGATAGATAAGGATAATCAGATGGAGTCGGAAAAGGACTTTCTAACAAAGTTGCGATGGTTGCATCAAAAGCATATAACCTCTCAAAAACCTCCGAACCGGTTAACTTTTTGAGGGGAAGCGATCGCCAATGCCAAGATAATAAATGAGTCATACTAAACTATAATTGAATAACCCTACCGTGTAGACGGGTAGGGATTCTTTATGCGGAAAACGCAAAGGCGTATCCAATTGCCTCTAATACCTCACCCTAGAGGGTTTGGCTTTACTTTGTTTTCTTCTCTGTCTTGAGTGCGTCTTCTTTTGGTGCGCGTTCCCTAGGTGCTTACGAATCACCGAGGTCGCACCGCTATATTTGCCGTGCAACGACAAATTACGCACTCGCTTTTGTGAGAGACTTAGCCGAAGCTAATA
>JAAUYH010137235.1_pt1 | contig 48729 bp, 35 predicted proteins | sample 7278061 | NCBI WGS metagenome assembly JAAUYH01 (sample SAMN14350203, study PRJNA611818) | marine sediment metagenome | isolation source: surface marine sediment (0.6m) | place: French Polynesia: Moorea | collected 2018-08
ATGCCACTGCGGTGGGCGGGGGACTGGTATTTGTTCCTGTTATGATCCTCGTCTATCAGATGAACCCCGTCGATAGTCTTAAATTGGCATTGGCCACACAGGCATTTGGGATGACGAGCGGGGCCATCGGTTGGTACCGCAGTGGTGTCGTGTCTATGCGGACGTGTTGGTATTTACTGCCGCCTCTACTTATCGGGTGTCTGTTGGGCAGTGTTGTTGTCCAGCCGACTGCGGGGCTGGTCAAGAGCGTCTTTGGCCCGGTATCGATTGCCCTGGGCCTGTTGGTTGTGTATATGGAGCGCCGTTCAGGCACATCGAGTGTGCCTGTGTTTTCGAGTAGCGTGCCGCTACTGCTCGCTGCCGTCGTCGGTGGATTGCTCACCGCATGGGTCGCCATTGGCGCTGGTGAGGTCGTGGCTGTCGCCCTGATGCTGGCGTACGCTGTCAGCGCTCCTGCAGCCGTCGGTATCGGCGTTATCTTGATGTCAATCTCATCGATCGCGCTGCTTGGTATCCATCAGGGAGTGTATGGCGACATCCCGTGGGAGATGGCTATTTTCACCATTCTCGGCTGTATCTACGGTGCCCGCCTAGGGCCTACCGTGGCCAACTGGCTGGGACCGAAGCGACTCAAACTCGGCTTTGCCGCGATCGCCATCATTGATGGTGCGATTCTCGCTGTCCAGTCTCTGATGTAGGGCATCTCTCAGGCGATGGGGGCATCGCAGGCTTTGCACAGACGAGTAGCCGTACTGACGTGCCGTGCTTGATGACGGCTTATGAGATGGCCACAGGACTGTCTGGCTGATCTGATGACATCGATGGGGAATCGTCATCGTCATCGTCTTCGGCCGCGGCTCCGTTGCCGGCCCCTCGATTTACTCGTTCGCGCAGCTCCTTGCCTACTTTGAAGAACGGCAGCCGCTTTGAATCGACCTTGACAGGATCTCCGGTCCGGGGATTGCGGCCCTCGTACGCGCGATATTCACGGACTTCAAAGCTGCCAAAGCCCCGAATTTCAATACGTTCGCCGCGCTGGAGGGTGTTCACCATGCTGTCGAAAATGATGTTGACAATTTCTTCGGCCGTGGCTCGTGGGAGGCGGGCCTCTGCCGAAAGCTGGTCGATGAGTTCGCTCTTGGTAACCGGCATGTGACTTCCCGGATGAGATCGCTGTGGGAACTCAATATAGCGACGGAATGCGAAGAAAATCAATAAGCTACCGCGATGTACCAGTTTCTTTGCAGATCTCTATGGTGAGCGCCGGTGCAAAAGTCGACGCGGTCCATGGGATGTCGAAACCGGAAAATGCCGCGCTGGCCTCGTGATGGTCGCCGAACCGAATGATATTCGCGGAAGTTTCCGATAACTTGCACAGTCGCTGTCATGTCAAAGCCGATTTGGACACCTTCACCGGAACGAATTGCTGATACACGGCTCAAGGCCTTTATGGCCGAGGTGAGCGGTCAAAGCACGATAGACCTGCAAGACTATGCAGGTGTATATGATTGGTCTATCCGAGATGTCGCAGGATTTTGGGATTCGGTCTGGCGATTTACCGGCGTCATCGGCGATCGCGGTTCTGGTCCGGCGTTTGTCGACGACGCTGATATGCTTGCGGCACGGTTTTTCCCAGACGTGACATTGAATTTCGCCGAAAACCTACTTCGGCGTCGCGATGACGAGGATGCGATTGTCTTTTGGGGCGAGGACCGGGTTCGGCGACGATTGAGTTATAACGAGCTCTATCAGCGAGTGGCTGAGCTATCTCGGGCATTGACTGCAGATGGCGTTGGCGTCGGCGATCGTGTGGCAGGATTTCTGCCGAATTGTCCTGAGGCCGTCATTGCCATGTTAGCGACAGCCTCTATCGGTGCGATTTGGTCTTCCTGCTCACCAGACTTTGGCGCAGAAGCGGTACTTGATCGATTCGGTCAGATCGGGCCCAAGATACTTCTATGCGCCGATGGCTACTTTTATGGGGGGAAGCGTTTTGAGTCGTTACCGGTGGTCAGAGCGATCCTGCCCGAGCTGCCGTCGGTCAAACGCGTGCTTGTGGTGCCATATGTTGCGACCGCGCTCGGCAATGTGGTCGCAAGCGCGGAGCTCGACGGGTTGTCGTCTGCCGTGTATATCGACGAATATGCGCGACACGGGTTGACCGATGCCGATGCCGATGGCGGCGGCGATGGCGGCGAGTATCATATCGAGTTTTCGCGGGGGCCATTTACGCGGCCATTATATATTCTGTATTCCTCCGGAACGACCGGTAAGCCCAAATGCATCATTCACGGGGCTGGCGGTACGCTATTGCAGCACCTCAAGGAGCATCAGCTATTATGCGATATCAAAAAAAATGATCGGGTGTTTTATTTTACGACTTGTGGCTGGATGATGTGGAATTGGCTGGTGTCGGCACTGGCATCCGAGGCCACGCTATTACTCTACGATGGCTCGCCTTTTCACCCCGATGGGAACATGTTGTTTCATTATATGGAAAGCGAGCGCGGTACGCTTTTCGGGGTGTCGGCAAAATACATAGATGCACTAGCAAAGTCCCGTATAGACGCCAAGTCTACGCGCGACTTGGCAGCGCTGCGCACGGTGACGTCCACGGGGTCTCCGCTGATGCCTGAGGGCTTCGACTACGTCTACGAGCACATCAAGGACGATGTCTGTCTATCGTCGATTTCGGGTGGTACCGACATCGTGAGCTGTTTTGTCGCCGGAGACCCTACCGGTCCGGTCTGGCGCGGCGAAATCCAAGCCCGCGGATTGGGCATGGCGGTGGAGGTCTTTGACGATCAGGGGACTCCCGTGCGCGATAGTAAAGGCGAACTGGTGTGCACCAGAGCGTTTCCATCCATGCCGGTGGCGTTTTGGAACGATCCTGAGCAGCAGCGCTATCGGGCGGCATACTTTGCCCGCTTTCCCGGGGTCTGGTGTCATGGCGACTACGCAGAGATTACTGAGCACGGTGGCCTGATCATCTATGGCCGATCGGATGCGACCCTCAATCCAGGCGGAGTGCGCATTGGCACAGCAGAAATTTATCGCCAAGTGGAGGGATTGGACCAGGTGCTGGAAGCCATCGCGGTAGCTCAGGAATGGGAGGGCGATCAGCGCATCGTCCTCTTTGTCAGACTCAAGCCCGAGCTCGTCTTGGACGAGGCACTGATCGCCACCATCAAGTCGGCAGTCCGCATCGGCGCCAGCCCACGCCACGTACCGCAAAAAGTACTGCAGGTTTCTGATATTCCGCGGACCAAGTCGGGAAAAATCACCGAACTCGCAGTGCGCGAGGTGATCCATGGTAGACCGGTGCAGAATCAGAGCGCCCTGGCAAACCCGAAGGCGCTAGCCGAATTCTCCAATCGTCCCGAACTCTCTGAGCCATGATACTGGCAGGAGGCAGAACGCGGAACGAAACCCGCAAAGAAAGGCCCCATGGCCTAACGGGTTACGCCCGGTAGGGTACACCCGATAGGTCAGAGGGATGGCAGCAAATTGTTGCTGTCGAGGGCGAAATCGTAGATACCGTAGCGACCGGCGGCAAAGATGATGCGGCCTTCATCAATGACGAAGTTGGCCGGCCAGCCGCGGGTTGCGAAATAGGCCTGCGCGTGTGGGTCGGTGGGGTCTTCGACATCGAAAATCAAGATCCCACCGGGCACTTGAAATAGCGCTCGATTGTGCGCCATCGTGCGCAGATTGGCCCACCGATCGACTTCGATTTCGGAAACGGCCACCAAGCCGGGCCCACGCGGCTCAAGGAGAGTCAATTTCTGTACATTTTCAATATCGTCATTGCTGCCGTAATCGTAGCTCCACAGCGCTCCGTGACTCACTATGGCCAAGCCGCGATGATCGACGGTCAACGACTCCACGCGACGATTGGGGAAGCGGTAATGACCTTGCAAGTATGCCAACCCACCTGCGATTTCGAGATGGGCAATCGCGGTCTCGGCCACTTGTTCACCCCAGAGTAGATCTTTGGTGTAGAACTCGTTGCCGTCGACGGCGACGAGCTCGCCCGGAACGTTCAGGGCGTTGCCGAGGTCGGGCTGCGCTGGATCGGCAAAGTCGATGGATTTGACGTAGTAGCGCACGTACGGACGGTCGTCGCTTTCAACCGTGACTGGGCGTTTGACGGTGATGTGGAGAGTCTCGCCATCGGCGAGTACGCTGACGCCTTCGTCTTGTCGAGGCAGTTCGACCGACGGGGCCAATCTGGGGTTATCGGGATTGGAGACATCGACGGTGTCGATGGCGTACTGCTGCCAGTAGCGCGAGATATCTCGGTTGTAGCAGTTGGTTTCGGTGCGTACCGAGCGTTCCTTGATCTCTTGCAAGGACAGGGGCTCACAGCTCACGTCGCCGTCGGCAAGTGTACATTGGGCAAACCCTCCAGTGCACAGCTCGGCACCGCCATTGCGACTGCGGCAGGTGTAATCTCCGGTGTAAAAGCTGCAGTCGTCGCCACCGGGACACCAGGACTCATCTGCGACATAGGTACTGCACACCTCTTCACGGCCGAGAGGCTGCTCTTGTGCGGTTGTGCGCAGGAAGGTGAGCGCTTCGCCGACGACATTGGTGTTGCTGAAGGGCTGATAGTACCAGCCGCAATCAAAACAATCGGCAATTCCGCCGCGATAGTCGTAGGACGAACTCTGCAATTCGCGGGTTACGAGTTGACCCCGGCGTACGGGAGCCAGGGGATCGCCGAGATCGTATACGTCGATGGTGGTCTGTAATTCGTAAGGCCACTGGTCGTAGTTGACGATTTGGCTGTCGATGCTGAGCAAGAGCTGGTCCATCTGGCGCAAGATGGTGCCCGCTGGGATCGCGATACTCGCGAGCGCGGCGGCTTGGTCGGGATGCTCGTCGTTGGTGATGATCTCGACGAATGCCTGCGGGCGATTCTCGGGGACGCCATCGTAATAGTAGTAGTTGAAATCATGGCGCACGCGCGCTCGATATTCACCGAAGGCGAAGATGTCGGCGTAATTGGGCGCCAGGTCGAGCCGGCCCATTTCGACGGGATTGTCTACATCGCTGTGGTCGAATAAGCTGAGATCGGACTCGGACAGGTTCGCGGTTGTATCAGCATCGGCTAAAAACGAGCGCCGCACCGACGAGCCGTTTTCCATCACGCCGCGCCGCGTGAGCGTGGTCGCGGAGAAGGTAAAAATCTGCACTGCATCGACGTGTTTCTGCTCGGCGCTATTCCAGCCCGAGAACGGTAACAGCACCAGGCCGGTCTCGAGCTCGCCGGTCGCGGCTTCAATAGCGACTGCATTCTCGAGGACACTGAATGCGCGATGGTCCCAAGATGCCTCAGACCAATTCCAGCCGCCGGCAGAGCCGCTAACTTCGGCCCGTTCGATGAGGGGCTCGGGATTGCTCAGCTCGGTAGTGTCGTACATGCTCACTGCCAGGCGGCGGCCATCTTCGTCGTTGACGCCGATGCCGATGAGGCGGCTCTCTCCCATGACGGGGCGGAAGAAATCATTCCAGCCGGATACGATGAATTCGCTGACTTCAGTGATTTGGCCAGCATCGGTTACTTCGAAGGCGTGGAAGGGATCGACGCGCAGATAGGTGACGGCAAAGGCTTTGTTGTCGAGGAAGATGGTGGCGAAGAGGTTTTCGCCATCGCCAAAGGTCTCCTGATCGATGGCCTTGAGGTCACTCAGCTCGGTGGCGTCAAAGGTCTGCAGATAGTTGGTGGAGCCGCCGCCCCAGCTTGCGCCGGAGAAAACGTGGAGGATATCGTTGCGAAAGGCCATGTGAAACTGGCTGCGCACGCCGCCGGCAACCGTGACGGTATCGCCCAGGGCCATGGTACCGTCTGGATCGGCAATATCTATAACCGAGACGTCGCTCTGTTCTTGACGCCAGTCGCCCTGATTGCGGGCGACGAGGAGGACTTCAGGCGTGGCCTGTATCGCAGTGACGTAGCCGCCGAGATCCAGCTCGGTGCGATACGTGAGAGAGTCGCCCGACACGTCAAAGCTCTTGACAATGGTATGGCTGCTCCAGGTTTCGGTGAGGCGGCCGTCGCCACCGTCATAGCGCCATTCGTCGGCGGCTACATACAGGGCGGCCTGGCTGCTATCGCGGGTGAGACGGCTGGTCTGAATCCAGCCGGGTACGTACGCTTGGTCCAGCGCCGCGGGGGCGTTGGGGTTTGATATGTCGATCAGCATCACCAGGCCGCCCTCTTGGGTCTCCACGGTGATATCGTCGCGCTGACCGTAGTAACCGCGCCAATTGTTGAGCAGCACAATGGCGCGATCGCCATAGACGTACATTTCGACGGGGTTTCCGGTGACCTGCAGGCGGCCGATGATCTCGGGACGGGCAACATCATTGATGTCGATGATCTGCAAGCCGCGATATCGGTTGAGATTGAGCAGACGGCCATCACCGACGAGCCGATAGATGTCGCCCTCTTCGACGGAGCGCAAGTCATCGCCGGCGCCGCCGTCGGCTTCGTCGGGGGCGCCTGGCGCTGGCGGCGGCGGTGACCGATCATCATTTTCAGGAGCGTCTTGGCCCGCGACACCATCGGCAGAGACAAAGTCGGTTGTTCCTACCGGGGGGTTGGGATTGGCGCTCGGAGGAAGCGGGGAACTGTCGCCGCATCCATACCAGAGCCATGGGATAGCGGCGGCAAGTGCGATGACACCCAGCGCGCGGTTTGATTTGGCGCGCGCGGCCGGGCGCTGCGAGTGATAAGGGAGGCTTGTACGCATCATGGAGCGGGGGAATGCATATGCGATGCCATGCATCGGCGTCGGGCGATAAAGGGGCAATAGGTGACAAAAGCGGTCTATGGGGGCCCGTTTGCCCATTTGCCACGAGGACGGGTCTTGCGCCGGGCGCACCAAAGCGCTGATGGCGGGCGGCGGCCATCAAAAATTTCGGTCTAGTTTCCGCATGCCCTCAGACTTTCGAGACGCTTCATGCGGCTCTCATCCATAATAGAGGTATGAGGAGAAGCCCGGTGCTCATCGTCATCTTCGCGGTTGTGCTGTTGGCGGCGGTTCTCGTGTTATGGCCGGGGTTGTGGACGGCGGAGTCGTCGCATACGCAAACTTCATCGACCTTGCAGGACAAAGTTGTCGCGAATGCGTCGGCAAATGCGGGCGGGCAGGAGCCGTCGTCGCCGTCCGCTTCGTCCTCCGCCGAAGCGGTGGCATCCACGCCTTCAGGACAGACGCCGGAGATGAATCCGTCTAGTACAACAGCTCGAGACGGTGCTTTGACTGCGACGGCGGGTCGAGACGAGCCCGCGTTGGCTACGAGCCCGACAGGAGATGAAATAGAAACAAATTCGCAAACCGACGGAAGCCAGCCGAGGGTCTACGTACGCGACGATGGTGCTCTGGTGCGTGACCATCGCGGTGCGAGCGCAAAACCGATGATGCATAGCACCTCGCGGCGTCCCAACACCGGCAGCCGCAAAGCCGACCCACGCACCGTTGTCGCAGTGCGTAACGCTGTGCGTCCCTTGGTGCGTGCGTGCTCTGAGACGCTGGATAAAAGCAACTGGGGGTCAGCACCAGCGATACAGACCGAGGTCGTCATTCGAGTGGAATCCGGGGATCTGACGGTAGATCGCGCCTATACCCAGTCTCGCGATGTCGCCGACGACCAGCGTGAGGCGTTAACTACATGTGTGACCGGGAAGGTTGAAGCGGTCGAGCTTCGCCTCGGTGAACAGGCAGATATCTCGGAATATACCTTGACATTGCCTTTTCGCCTGCGCTGGTAGACGGCAGGTTGTGCTTGTTGTACGGCTGGCAAGCACAATTGCTAGATTCTGTGAGCGGTGTAAGTGCATACAAGCGGCGAATCCTGTTATAGGCATCACCTGTGTCGCACTCCTTGTTGTTGCATCGGACCCTTTTCGTTATAGTGTCGTCCCATATGAGCTCGAACCCGACTCGAACATCGGTATCGCCTGCCACACGCCTCGTGGCGCGGCCTCTCGGTTTTATTGCAATGGTATGTCTCCTCATGGGAGGCATGGGTTGCGAAGAGATCGGCGCCCGCCGCGGTGTGCAGGAGGCCAACCGCCTCTACGAACGCGGGAAATTCGCCGAGTCTGCTGCGCGGTACGAGGAGTCGCTGAAGGTGGCTCCCCATCTCGATACAGCCCACTTCAACGCGGGCCTTGCGTACCGCAAAATGTTTCGACCAGGGGTCCAGACGCCGGAGAACTTAGAGGTCGCGGAGCGCGCCACGTACCACATGGCCAAGTACATCGAAATGAAGCCCGAGGCTGAAGATGTAGACCGTGTGATTGCTCTCATGACCCGCGTGTGGAACGAGTCGGGCAACTATAAGGCTGCGCTTGGCTATTGGGGTGGGGAGTTGGAGAAAGACCCGAAAAATACCGAGATTATGGGGATTATGGCGGGCATCAACCGTCAGGCGGGCGATTGGGAGCAAGCCATCGAGTGGCACTTGAAGCAGGTCGAGGTGGAAGAAGGTGCCAAGGCCAAAGCCAACGCATACAAGGCTATTGGTACGCTACTCGTCAGCCGTTTGCGCGGCAGGAACCACGAAATTATTTGGCACGAGCGTCTGCAAACGGCTGACAGTGCGATTGCCGCACTGCAAAAAGCCAACGAGCTCGTCAGCGATGATGCTGATATCGAGACTTCTCTGGGGTTTCTCTACGGTCAGAGGGCGCTGGCACAACTGCCGAGCTGGGCTCAGGTTGTTGAGATTGCGACTGCTCGTCATCACTACAAGCGTTGGGTAGAGTTGAATAAGAAAGCTCAAGCAGCGGCGGCCGCGGAAGCGGCCAAGGCCGAGGCGGATTCGGCCGAAAATAAAGAGAATTCGGAAGAGTAGGCACCAATAAACTGCTGCTATTAGCTAGCGGGTAATCTAGGAAGGCATTGGTTCATGTTCGACAATTTTGTCGTGGCCAAAACAGAAAAGCGACGCACGTGGAAGACGGTATTGATCTCAGTATCGGTGGCCATTCACGTCATCGCGATTGTGGCTCTGCTGATTCGCGGATATTGGGTTGTCGGTAAATTGGGACTGCCGTCGCGCGAGTTGACTGTCGCCATTGCACCGCCACCGCCACCGCCACCGCCACCACCTGCGCCGAGCAAGAAACGGGTTGAGCCCAAGAAAGATACGAAGAAGGTCAAGCGGGTAAAACCGATGGAGACCACTCAGCCGGTGAATAAAAAGATCGAGGATGACGACGTCGAGATCGAGATCGTTGAAGATCTCGGTGTTGAAGGTGGCGTCGAAGGTGGTGTGGCCGGCGGCGTCATTGGCGGCGTGGTCGGTGGTGCTCTGGAGGGGGTTCCCGGCGGCGTAATCGATGAACCACCGCCACCACCTCCTGCGCCTCCCAAGCCAAAAGTTGTGCCTCAGGTTGCAGTGGAGGCTCAGCGTATCGCTGGAAACAAAAATATTCATCCTGACGAGGCCACCAAGATGCAGATGCAGCGGGATGGTGAAAGCCGAATTGTGGCCAATGTCAAAATGTGTTTGACAGCGACCGGCAGTATTAAGAGTGTCAATGTTCTGAAATCGAGCGGCTACTCTGATTATGACCGCAAGATTCAAGGTACCATGCGGACTTGGAAGTATCGTCCGTTCTTAATTAATGGCACTCCGACCCAGGTGTGCAACTCAGTGACCTATATTTATCAACAGAGATAACGTTTTCAGGTAGTCCGTCCGGTTGTCGCAATAATCGCTAGGATCCCAATTGAAGTTGAATTTCGTAATAACGGGATCGTAGGGTTAACGGCGAGTTCCGGAGTAACATCGTCACATCAGCGCGTAATAGAGGAAAGTAGTCATGGACTTTAGTCTCACTGAGATTTGGGAGTCGATGGGTCTTGCTGTCAAGCTCAACACCATTTTCATGCTCTTAATGTCGGTATACATGGTATACGTCATTATTGAGAGATTCATCGTCTATCGGAAAGCGACGACGCAGAGCTATAGCTTCGTGTTGTCACTTCGCGATTACTTGGCGAAAAAGCGCCTCGACGATGCGCAAAAAGCCGCGGGGATGCATAGTTCGAGCCCTGTGGCGAAGACCGTTGAGTCGGGTTTGGCCGCCTATAAGTCTGGGCGTGAAGCGCTGGAGGAATCCGGCCCCGATGAAGTCGGCGAGTTCGACCTGGTCGATGCCGTCAACCGCGCCCTAGAGCGGGTTAAAGAGCGTGAGGTTTCCTCTTTGCGCAAAGGCCTCGGCGGCTTGGCCACGATTGCCTCGGTAGCCCCTTTCGTCGGTCTATTCGGTACGGTGCTCGGCATCATCCATGCTTTCGAGTTACTCAAAGGTGGCGGCGGTATGGAGGTCATCGGCCCAGGTATCGCAGAAGCGTTGATCGCGACGGCATTTGGTCTCCTGATCGCAATCCCCGCTGCTATGTTTTTCAACTACTATACCGGCCGGGTTGAGGCGATGTCGGTAGACATGAACGACGTATCGTCTGAATTCATCGACTACGTTCTCAAGGAAGGACGTAACTAAATCATGGCTGGTGGCGGAGGCGGCGGCCGAATCCGTAAAAGCAAAAAGATCAAGCTGGATGCGGTCCGCAACGAGATCAACGTTACCCCGCTCGTCGATGTCTGCTTGGTGCTCTTGATCATCTTCATGGTGGTCACGCCCATGCTGGCGCGCGGTAAAGACGTGCCCTTGCCTCGGACTGCAAACCACGAAACCGAGAACGACAAAGCCCAGCCCATCGTAGTAATCGACAACGAAGGTCTCATTTACTTCGATAAGGACCCCATTCCTCACGTGGAAGAAGTCAAAGAGCGCGTCGAAGCGGCGTGGCGAGCTGACGATTCCATTGCGGGTACTGTGCTTCTCAAGGCCGATAAAGACCTGCCGTATAAGAAGGTGTACCCGGTTATTATTGCGTTGCACGAACTGGGGTTACCGAGCATCGATCTGGGTACGAACGAGATCAAGGAAGATCAATAATATTAACCAGTCGGTCGGCAAGCGTGAATGAGCCTGTTACAGCGGGTATACGCTTGTTCGGTTAATCCACTGTGAGTGGGTTGTCCGTATCGGCCAGTTCTTGGAGAGTCCCGATGGGCATTTCAGCCGGTGGTTCACAAGGGGGAAAGAAAAGCGATATCAACGTCACACCGTTGGTCGATATCGTTTTGGTACTTCTCATCATTTTCCTGGTTGCTACACCTATTCTCATGCGTCACGTCAGTCTTGAGGTGCCGCGCAAGATCGACGAAGATACAGAAGACACAACCATGGCTGCGCGTCAGATCGTGGTTACAGTCAAAGCCGACGGCACTTTAATCGTGAAAGAGGGCAATAGCGAAAAGAAAGTGCCCCGTGTATACGACCTGGCTGAAGTCATTCAGCCGATGATTGAAGCGAAGAAGCTGGAGAAAATCGTGTTCATGGATTTTGAAGACGAGGTGGTCTACAGCGACGTCGTGACGGCGATGGATCTCGTCAAGGGTGCGGGGGCGGAGAAAGTAGCGCTCAAGATCCGCGAAGACGACAAGAACGGCGCCCAGTAGGTGATTGTTCTGTCCGACCCTTCTATTGATTGATTGGCCCGTCTGTCGCCCTCTCTTACAAGGGGGTGTGACGGGCTGTGATGGCCCTGGAAGTACGGCGGCCGTCGAATTTGTGGCTGTCTCTACGATCGTGGAGGCAGCCATATTCGTTTTCGGTGCGGTTCTTCGCGGTTTTGCTCTGCGGTATCGGCGATGAATGCTAACACTTTGAGTTCTGGTTGGTATCTGTGGTAGTAATGGGTGTAGCAATCATAATCTGAGACACCAGGAGGGCCGAGATCCGCACGCAACTCAATCCGCAGCAAATCTATGCGGTAGAATTTGGTGAGGGGCCGCTGATGGTTCTAGCCGGGGCAGGAACCGGTAAGACCCGTGTGTTGGTCAACCGGATTGCATACTTGCTCGAGCATGGAGCTTCGGCGCATGACGTTCTGGCGGTAACGTTTACGAATAAGGCCGCCAACGAAATGCGCGAACGTCTGCATGGACTCTTAGGCATGTGGTCTGGAGAGATGTGGATTGGGACATTCCATGCCACCTGCGCGCGGCTATTGCGCATTTACGGTGAGCATGTAGGTCTGCCGCGCGATTTTTCGATTTTCGATGATGATGATCAGCGTCGAGTACTCAATTCTCTGCTCAAAGAAGAACGTATCGACGACCAAGTCACCCCGCGGGTTATGGCCAACCAGATCGACCGCATCAAAAGCCGGGGGGAAGATCCCATGGCTTCGGAGGGGGGCCGTGGTGACGAGTTACTGCGCCATATTTATCCGCTATATCAACGTCGACTTCAGCAAGAGGGGGCAGTTGATTTCAACGATTTGCTCCTCAAAGTTCTCGAGCTAGCCGAAGCCACCGAGGTGGGGCCGACGTTGGGGCAGCGATTCCGCCACATATTGGTCGACGAGTTTCAAGATACCAACCGAGTCCAATATCGGCTGCTACATAATTTGTCGCGGGCATATCGCACCTTGACTGTGGTCGGCGATGACGATCAATCGATCTACAGCTGGCGCGGTGCTGAACCACGCAATCTGCTGCATTTCGATCGCGACTTCCGCGGTACCGAAGTCGTCAAGTTAGAGCAGAACTACCGCTCGACACAGACCATTCTCGATGCAGCGAACGCCGTCATCGCCTGCAATCGCAATCGGCGGGATAAAGCGCTCTGGACTGAGCTCGGTCACGGCGAACCCCTACTGTGGGAAGAGTGTAGCGACGAGCGCGACGAGTCTAATTTCATCGCCCGTGCCATTCGCGGCCTTGTCGACGCCGAGGGGCGCAGTTTCGATGATATGGCGGTATTGTATCGTACGAGAGCGCAATCACGGGTCTTGGAGGAACAGTGTCGCCGATACGAGATTCCCTATCGCGTCGTCGGTGATTTGTCGTTCTTCCAACGTCGCGAAATCAAGGACGCGATCGCATATCTGCGCCTTATCTTGAGACCGCAGGCAGACACTTCGTTTGAGCGTATCATTAACGTTCCCACGCGTGGTATCGGTAAGACCACATTGGAGCGACTACGTGCCCATGCACGTCGGACCGGAATCAGCCTGCATGATGCTGCTGAAGAGTGCGGTCGTGGCGGCGTCGGGGCAATTTCTGCCGGTCCACGCAAGAAATTGTTGGCATTTATCGACATGCTCACCGGATTGCGTGAGGTGGCATCGTCGGGGGTTTCGGTCGCGGAGTTTCTGATTCAGGTGGTCGAACGTAGCGGATATCGGGCGCGACTGGAGAACGAAGGCACGCCCGAAGCCCAAGATCGGTTGTCCAACCTGGCTGAATTGGTATCGATGGCGTCAGATTTTGACGAAGATACCAATGGCCAAGGTGGACTCAGCGAGTTTGATACCCGGATCTCGCTGTCGTCTTCCATGGATGAGTCCGACGGTCGGGGGCAAGGGGCGGCCACATTAATGACGATTCACGCCGCGAAGGGGCTGGAATTTCCCGTGGTTTTTCTTTGCGGATTGGAAGACGGCCTGTTTCCGTCGCTGCGCGATCGCGGTGGCATGGACGATGAGGACGCGATGGAGGAGGAGTTTCGTCTGGCGTATGTTGCGATGACCAGGGCGAAGGAACGGTTAATCCTCACCAATGCGCGTACGCGGCGACAATGGGGAGAAGTGCGCTTCAATCGGCCTTCGCGCTTTCTCGATGCGATTCCCGATCATTGTCTGTCCATGCGAGAAGAGGTGGCGCGTAGGGAGGCAAGTGCGGCCGATGACCCAGACGAGGCCCCAAATCCCTATGGTGACTCCGTTGGCGATTCCTATGACGAGTCCTACGACGAATTTGATCAAACGCCACCACGCCGCAGTTCTCGAGGAGGGGGCGTCCGATCAACGAACTCGCGAACCAAAAAGCGCAATACAGATTACTCATATAATGAATTCGATCAGCGCAGCGAGTACGAACTTGCCGAAACCTCTGATGATACGGGTTCCAACAGCGTAAGCGCCGGCGAGCAGCCGCTTCATGCCACCCGAGCGCGCAGGAGCAAGCGTCCGGCGCGGCGAAAATCACGTCCTGGAGCCGCATTACATGCCGGAACAATTGTTTCGCATCAGTCGTTTGGCACCGGCAAAGTCATTCAAGTGGATAGCGATGGTGCCGACGGTAAGTTGCTGATCGATTTCAATTCCGTCGGACTGAAGACCGTCATTGCGCGTTTTGTCACTGTTGTGGAGTAGGCGGCGGTCGCAGTGCGGTTGTCATTGAGAGCCTTTGTTCTTTATTATTGCGAACAATATCGATGACAACGGTGCGATTGGGTGCCGTGAGTGCAGACATCCACGGCAGCGATAAGTGATCTACAAGTACGCCATCGAAGTAAGTTACGATATCGCCCACTTGTAAGCCCGCTGAAGCGGCCGGGGAACTGGGGTGTATTTCCGTGACCAATGCCCCTCGTCGATTGCTGCCAGGAATATCATCGGGCGGGACTTGCTGTGCATCGCCTATGGCCGATGTGGCGCCAACATCGCCATCGCGTACATGGGTTGGCGTGCGTTGGCCATGGGGTATTGGCGCAGGGGCGATCCGAATGCCGAGCCACGTGCGGGGACGTTCCATGGATGCAATGAGGCTGGGCAGCAACCTTTGTACGTGATCGATTGCGAGGACTCGGCCTGGCGCTATGTCGGCGTTATTGCGATTGTTTCCCTGTCGAGATACCGCAATGCCAACGAGATTTCCTTGCATGTTCATCAGTGGCTGGCCGCATGCTTCGCGATGGATGATTGCATCGCTCCAAAGGTGTGAAGACTGTATCGATGTATCATCGGCGCGATTATCGACATTGTTTTGCTTAGTAATGATGCCGAAACGAGCGGAAATCTTCCGATCGAGGCCAGCCAATGCCATTACCTGCGAGCCAGCCGGCAGTGTGGCTGAAGATCCCATAGAGGCGAAGTCGAGTGGGAGTGCCGATGGCACTTTTAATAGTGCGATATCTAGACCGGGCTCTCGGGCCACGATTTCCGCACGAAACTCGATGAAGTTTCCATCGTTATCAGTAATGGATGCGGTGACTGTCTCTGTATGGGCAATGGACATGTCGCAAGTCAAAGCATACCCATCGCGGTGAATGAGAACGCCAGACGAATAAACCGGTTCGCCGGGGCGAAACCGCCGATTCGCCATTCTCGCTGCTTTGGCAGACAACGGTGGCGCGCGGAGTGTTAACACCGTGTTACGCAGTCTAAATATACGGTCTGTCGGCGAATCCGTGGTCGCCAGCGCTGATTGAACGTGAGTTCTCGCGCTATTATCGACTCCGTGACCGACGTTGTGCCCGATTTCTTGCCCGATTTTTTGATCACGATTGAGATTGTCCGGGATTGTCGGCTCAGTGGGCGATAATTGGCCATTGTCAATAGCTGCCGCGCGGTCGGTAGTAGGTACATGATGATGTGCCGCTGTCTCGCCATCCACGACGGGTGTGTCTTCGATAGCTGTCTGTGGCACAGTTGGGCTTGGTTGCATTCCCGTAACCGCCGCTCCTTCTTCATGTCGAGGACGCAGACGGCAGCTCGAAACCAGCAATAGGACGATGAGTCCGAGTAATATTCGTGCGGAGACTTGCATGTAATTGCCGTGGTTCTGAACTATCAAGCATGTGAAGGACGGATGGGATCTTTCACGTTGCTGTGCCGCCTGGATGCCCGGAAGTAGTATTAAGCATGCTGCGCGTCCACGTATTTGACCCTGAGATCGTATAGCAACGACTTAAGCAACTTCGCTTCTGAGTCGTCGAGGTTGCCGCGGGTCTTTTCGTCCAAGATGCCCAGGATATCGATGATCTGTTTGGCTGCCGGGAGATCGATTTGTGGTCTTTCCCCGCCCGGAGGGGGGATTTGTCCCAGGTTGACCATGGCTGAAGAACCTAAGGACATGACAAAAGTTGAGAAATCTAGCGGCGCCAGGGAGGTTGGCGCTTCTGCATTGCCGTCCACGTCGTCTTTGGTCGCGGTGACATCGTCGGTGTTGTCGCCGTCTTGGTGCGGGGGGAATGACTGTTTTTCTGCCATCTTGGCGCTATGGTATCGCAAATTGAGGTGTCTTGCGCGGCCCTCGACGAAGGTTGGCGGCGGGCGAGCTAAACTCTCGCCTGCGCGGTGCTGACAGACGTAGCAATGGGATACATTGTGATGCGTTGCGTTGGCATGATGCGTGAATTAACTCCGATGGTGCGCGGACTTCAATGCCACGATTTCTACAATATCCCCGTCTATTTGGACGTTTACGCGGACTAGGCTAAGCCTATTTATATTTCGAATACGTCCGATATTTGTAACCGTTCAATGACGAGTGAGTAAGTGGGATAAGGGGCGCGGAATAAAAGCAGTAAATTGTGCTGGAAAGGCGGTGGAAAATTTTGGTATGGTTAAACATCTCGAAATTTTCCAATAGTTTCTAGATATTAGACGAGACCAGGACACTCAGCCAACTAGCTGGGGAGGTGGAACGATGCAATTTGTCGCATGCTCTCAAAAATATATATCTACCGCACTTGCAATCATGAGCAGTGTTGTGCTGATGTCGTGTGCGAGCGCCGATGTGGCTGCGTCTGGAGAGGGAAACGCCCATGCGGAGGAATTCTCCTCCCTGCGTGCCATAGTCGAGCTGACGCTGGTGGAAACGCCGACATATAGCGCATATGCCCGCGTAGAACTGTTGGATGCTGCTGGAGCGCCGGCGGTTGGTGTGTTGCTTGATGGCGCATTTATCGATGGTTCGGTCTTTTCTCAAAGCGCAGTTTCGAGCGCGGACGGTGTTGTGGAGTTCCGCTTCGATAAAGCTCGGCGTGACGCTTGGATCGGATTTGCGATCCGCGGTGCGAGTCGCGAAGGGATCGGTCTGCAGGTATCCCCGGCGCAGAGATCCGATATTTGCTCAGCAGATGCTTTTTTTGCATTCGCCAATACAGTAAAGTCGCGCTATAAAGTTTCTGTGCCTGTTACCATGATCCACGCAGCATCCGCATCTTCCGCAGTCCACCCTTCAGTGCAGATGTCTGCGCTTACTGCTCCCGCCGGCATTGCGCAATCAGAAGAAGGCGAGGAGTTGCCGTGGGTCATCGCAATAAGCGCTGATGCGTTCTACGCCCGGTATCCGGGTTGGAGTGCGGGGCACATCATCAATGTCGCAGCCGATCAGGCCGGTTCCCGTTGGGCATTTGATCGGCAATTTTCATTCGCCGACGAAGTCCTTGAGGCTGGCAACGCTTCGGGGTTTGCCACCGCCGTCGCAAAAGGTGGCGCGTGCCATGATGCACTGATCGCGGTTGAGGATGGCGAGATTCGGATTGAGAGTGATGGGCGGGACGGCGAGTGGGGCACGGGTCTTGCGGCTGGATGGTCCAGTGCCCGCAATGCGTCCGCCGCCCACTTTTGTCTGCCGGCTGAAGTGGCAGCTCTGGCTGGCTCAGAAGCGACGGCAGTTTGTCTTGATGGAATCGGCACGAGCCCCCACGAGGAAGCAATTATCCAAGCGGGAATCGGCACGAGCCCCCACGAAGAGGACGTCATCCAAGAGGGAATCGGCACCAGCCCCCACGAGGAAATTATCCAAGCGGGAATCGGCACGAGCCCCCACGAGGAAATTATCCAAGCAGGAATCGGCACGAGCCCCCACGAGGAAGCAATCATCCAAGCGGGAATCGGCACGAGCCCCCACGAATGGAATGTTCAGGGCGACGTTATCGACTCCAAAGAGAGAGCGCACATGGCAGGAATTGGCATTAGTCCCTCAGCCCCGGCCCCGTATGGTGGTAATAGGGGCTTGAACAAAGACAAGTCTGGTAAGGCGGAACGGCACGGTATCGGCACCAGTCCAGCTCATCGCACGATTCGCGGGTATGACGACCGTGGTGGCATCTTGGCCGGCATCGGTACAAGTCCTCTCCAAACCGACATCTCCGAAACTGACAAGGATGTCGATGATCAGCCAACCCTAGATGGTATTGGCACCAGCCCGAGCCATCAGCAGTAACCGTACTCGTCTCTGAGAAACGTCTGTATTTATTGCTCCTGTCCGCAAGAATCGTCACAGACACGTGCCGTGAGGCGCAGTTAATGCGCTGGTAGGCAAGCGGGGGCACGGTCATGATGCGGCGAAGCGTGCCTGATCTCCATCAGCACGCTTCGCGAGCGACGCGAATCTCGAGCCCTAAGCAGAGGGCGCGTCGGTTGACTGAGTAGCTGCGGCGGGCTCCTCAACGGCGACCGGGATCCGAAAGGAAAAGATGGTACCTGTTCCTTGTTCGCTCTCCACCCAGATAATGCCGCCATGGCGGGTAACGATTTCGCGGCTAATGTAGAGACCTAGCCCTACACCAGAGCTGCGTCGCTTCCCGTCACCCTGGGCAAATTTCTCGAATAGGCGCGCACGCAGTTCTTCGCTCATACCCGGGCCAGTATCGATGACGTCGACGCGGACAAACTCTTCGACCATATCGTCGGAGGGTTCGATAGGGGTCCAAGCATTGATTTCGTCAGAAATCATCGGTGGTGCCTTGGGATCGGTGGCGGCCACGGTTTCGCTATAGGCACGGATAGTGATCACACCTTGGGCAGGCGTAAACTTGATGGCATTGCCCATCAAATTGGCCAACACTTGCATCAGCCGATCCGCATTGCCCAAGGCGTTCGAATGCAGGCCTTCGGTATCGACCTTTACATTGATCTGCTTCTGTTCGCATATCGGGCGATTCGAAGCCACCACGGCATTGATGAGGTCGCGCATGCTAGTGGGGCGAATGGACCACTCCACATTGCCGGCCTCATGCCGTGCGAGTTCGAGAACGTTGTCTACAAGGCGCCGCAGTCGCTCAGCGTCAAGGCGAATGCGTCGGAAGACCTCCGTGGCTTCAAGCCCCACCTCTTCAGTCTCGCCGGCCTCGCCGATATCGGAATAGCCGAGGATGCCGGCGAGCGGATTGCGAACTTCGTGGGCCAGAATCGCCATGAGTTCGCTCTTCCGTTTTTCCTCCGCCATAAGGCGGGAGTTTTCGACTGCCAGGGCAACCTGTGCGGCAAATGCTTCGAGAAGGACCAGATCCACGCCATGGTCTTCTAGGGAAAGACGACGGCTATCGATATAGATGATGCCGATGACGCGTCCGTGGGCCCGCATGGGGGCACACATGACCTGACGCAGGCCGAGGGCAACGACGCTTTTTTGGTCGCGGAGTTCGTCTTCTTGGGCAATGTCGGTAATCGACGCCGCTTGTCCGCTTGCGGCGACCCGGCGGACGATGGTGCCGGAGAATTCGGCATCGTCGCGGCCAAACCCCTTGGCTCCGGGGAGGACCCGACGCAGGCGCTCCTTGGGGCGACCCTCTTGGTCGAGCAGAATGATAAAGCTGCGCTCGAAGTGGGTGAGGGCGAGGATTTTGTCGAGGGCGATTTCGAGTAGACGCTCGATTTCGACATTGGCGAGGGCTTGCGTCAATCCGAGGAATAGATCGAGCGCGACCTGGCTGGTGCTGACCCGGGAGCTGCGTATGGCACTGGTGACCATGCCGATTCCGGCTTGTTGGGTGGGGACGAGCGAGCGCTTGCGCGATCGAGCCACGCTGAGGTCCCAACGGGCACCCAGGGCAGCAAAGCCCTCGATGGCGGCATTGAAAAAGCGCTGAGCTTCTTCCAATCCACCCTGTGCCGCCGCCAATTCGGCTGCGGTGAGGTCTACTTTGGCCCGCTCGTAGCGCGCGCCGAGCATCGTGAGAATCTCGCGCGAGCGTTCGAGGAACCACTGTGCTGATTCATAGTCACCCTGCAGGCGCAAGGCGTTAGCGGCTACGCGATGAAGAATGCCCTCTTCGAGGCGGGCCCCAGCCTCTTTGGCCTCACGACAGGTGTCGATGACCCGATCGAGGGCTTCGACCACTTTGCCCGATGCGATCTCGAGTTCGCACAGACGACGGCTGTTCTCGATGATGTCGTCGCGGGCGCCGATACGCTGAAATTCATTGAGTGCCTGCTGATAGGCCTCACGGGCACCACTCAAATCGCCGCGCCGGAACAAAACTTCGCCGCGATTGCCGTGCACCATGGCTGCCATGTGTGTGTTGCCGGTTGAGGCTGCGACAGTGCCGGCGCGGTTGAGCGCCTCAAGAGATTCGTTGAATTGGCCTAGTTCACGGTAGAGCGAGCCCAAATTGTTGAGGGCGTTGACCAATTCACTCTGGTCGTCAAAGCGGTCGCACAGCCGGCGGAAGCGTTCCCACGACGTGCGAGCACGTTGCCAATCGCCCTGAAAATAGCAGGCGGCGCCGAGATTGTTGAGCGAGCGTGCTACCAGTTCAATGTGGCCCACCCGTTCGGTGGCCGCGATCGCCTTTTCAAGGGCGTCAATTGCGCGGATGTAGTCGCCGCTATGGATGGCCGCGCGGCCAACTTCGTGGAGCACCCCTGCGGTGAGAACGTCATCGCCGGTAGCATCGGCTTCTTCCAGGGCCTCTTCCAGATGGGCAAGGGCGGTTTTGGTATCGCCTTGAAAGATCGTGATTGCGCCGCGAAGGCGAACCAGTTCGGCCACCGCTTGGCGGTCGTTATACGTACGCGCGATCTGTAAACCCGAGACGGCATGCTCCATCGCACCGGCATAATCAGAGCGATTCATGAGCACCCAGCCGAGACGCAGGTGACACTGTGCTTCTTGGTCGACGAGTTCGTGTTTGCGCGCCTCGGCTAGCGCTGTGCGCAGTAGCTCCAGAGCTGCTTCGCCATCGCCGCGTCGGCGCAGCAATTCGCCCAGCTGCCGCGCACGGCGAACACGCGCCGCTGGATCGTCCGAATATGCCTGGTAGGAACGCTCGTAGCAGGTACATGCCTCGTCGATCTTGCCGAGCACCGAATACAGGTCGCCGAGTCGTTCGTCGACATGGGCCGCGTCTTTATCGCTGACATATGGGCGCAGGCGGTGATACCACTCGAGCGCGCCGTGATGATCGTAACTGCGAGCGTGTTCCTCAGCCGCGCGAAGACCCCATTTCCTCGCCAATTCATGCTCGCCGATCACGAGATAATGGTGGGCGAGTGCGCCACTCGATACCGATTCGCCGCGTTGCCCCTGTTCTTCAAAGATGGTGGCCGCGCGCCGATGCAATTCGAGCCGCTCGGATTCTGGTAGCTCGCGGTACAGTAGGTTGACCACCCGGCTGTGGGTGAAGCGAAACACACCGGAGGTGGCATCTGCGACCACGAGTCGCGCTCTGACCGCCTCGGCGAGGGAAGGGTCGACGCCGGTTTCAATACCGAGACTATCGTCGTAGTCTTCGTCGCCAGCGATGAGCTCGCTCAGAACGGTTCGATTGAAACTCTCGCCCAATACTGCGGCGGCATTGAGGATTCGTCGAGTCTCCGCCGGCAGTTGGGCGATGCGACTCAGCGTGGAAACCCGGACATCTGCGGGCAGCGGCACTGTGGGGGGATCCACTCGAAGTGCCCAACTACTGTGTTCGCGCCCGATGGTGCCGTTTTGCACCAACAACTCCATGGCGCGCGTGGCGTGGGAGGGGTTGCCGCTCGACACCCGGTATAAATCATCGCCAATGCGGTCGGCGATTGCCGGGCCAAATGCCTGGGCTGCCAGCTTGCGCACACTGCTCAGCTCCAATGGCGATAGGTCGATACGCTGGCCGCGTTCGGCGTTGTGAAGGGCATTGTCTATCTGGGCAATGCGCACCTCGGCAATATCTTGCGCCGCTTCGCCGGTCTGGGAAAAATCGCTATGGCGGGCTCCCAGGACCATGAGTACGGAAGCATCGGGTACGGATCTCACCAAGTAGGACAACAGTTCTACTGTCGCGGCGTCGGCCAGATGAACGTCATCAATCAGCAGTAAAATGGGTTCTGCCGCTGCCAGTTGCAGAATGACGCCCGCAACTGCTTCAGCCAGGGCGAAACGAGATGCCTGATCACTCTGTCGCTGCTCAATACGGCCACCTAGGAGCGGAGCCAGGGTATGGCGCCACTCGCTCATGTCTTTGACACTGCCGCTGGCATAGGCGAGCAAACCTCGCACCAGTTTGGAAATCCCGGCATAGGGCTTGTCGCTTCGAGCTGCTACCTCGGCGGTATAGACTTGGCCGCCATCAAGTTGTACCAGCAGCTTGAGTTCCGTCATCAGACGGGTTTTACCGACACCTTCTTCGCCACATAGAAGGACCGTTGTCCCTGCGCCATCGACTGCTTCTCGCCAATATCGCTGGAGTGACGACAGCTCACGCTCTCGCCCGACCATAAGGCCGCTCAGGTTGACAAGGGGCTGTGCATCGACGATCGGGAAGTTGGTACCCGCAATGTCGTTGATATACGACAAGACTTCGTCAGCTGTCTGAGGACGCGCTCCTGGTGCTGGATCGATCAGGGCACAGATAAGTTCGGCCAGCAGGCTCGGCAGAGAAGTCGCATACGTGCGCGGATCTTCCGGCGGCGCTCTGCGTTGCGCGGCCAATACCTCGCGTACATTGCGGCCCGTGTACGGCTGAACTCCAGTAGCCATCTCGTACAGGACCACGCCCACAGAGTACAAGTCCGAACGGGCGTCCAGGTGTCCGGCGTACACCTCTGGAGCCGCGTACGGGAAGGTGCCCCGTGCCGACGAGCCTCCGGGATCTTCAATCGCTGCTGCTAGACCGAAGTCCACCAAGCGTGCAGCTCGGGCTGGATCACGGGCCAAAAGAGCTGCGTCAATCAGTATATTAGACGGCTTGATATCAGCGTGTACCATGCCGCGGGCATGGATAAACGCCAGGGCGCGCAGGACGCCGCCCACCAGTTGGTAAAAGGGATCAGACGGGACTTCGGGAACGGCCTCTAGCAGCGGCGGGCCATTCACGTATTCCATGGTGAAGAAGTCATGTCCCGAATCGGTGAGACCGTAGTCGGAAACTGAAACAATATTGTCGTGACGCAGGCGAGCTAAGGCGAGGAACTCGCTGCGTAAGTTGGCGGTGCCCCTGTCACGGGGCATCACCTTCATCGCCTGGATCTTGCCCGAGACTCGATCTTCGACCTTGTAGACGACTCCTAGACCACCGGCGCCAATGCGTTCGACGATTTGATACCGCTCCGCAGAGGACACCAAAATATTTTCGCCGGCGCTAGTTGGAAAGCGCAAGAGCGAGCTCCCTTGAGAAATATTCTCTGTGACCACAGTGCCTTAGTGACTCCATACATGCACTACGGTAGAGCAACGAAAGTGCATTGAGGTTAGCTGCGATTCCTATACCGTCAAGGAGTTGGGATCTGTGTGTTTCCACCCTATTGCTATTCCTCACGCGTAATTGGAACAGATAAAAACCCTACCATTATATCCTGTAGATTTACATCAAACTTTTGGATGAATGGAAGGAGGTGCGGTCCTTTTCAGTCCGACGATGTCGCCGGTCAGAAGAGAGGGACGCGGAAGGGATTTTGTTCCAGAACCATAGTCAGAGAAAAGCCTCAAAAGGCAGATTCTCACCTCCTTGTACGTTGCAGTCGTGATCAGCGCAGTTCCAACCTAGCGCGCACAATGTGTCATGTCGTCGAATTGACGCCGGTTCGCCGACACCGGTGTAGACTGCCACCAGCGTCAGGACCGGTAAAACATGCGTTGTCGGTGCGGGAGAATGTAAGATTTACGCAGATTCACTATGGGGCTGTTTGGTAACCAAGACCGAGCAGGGAGAATGTCGCACAGTGGCCTCTGCGATGCTGCCGATGAGCCATCGGGCAATGCCGGTGCGTCCGTGACTGCCGATGACGACCAGATCGTAGTCCTGCGAATTAATCTGGTGCTGAATCCCGTACTTTGGCGGTGCCTCTGCCGTGGCAAATGACAGGGTTGGCATTTTTTCTCGATATCTGGCGGTGAGTTCCTCGCCTGCGGCCCGGGCACTCGCTTCGATCTCCATGCGCATGGGATCTGGGTACGGCATAGGTGAGCCGTAGGGGGTATGCCAAAAATGCCAAACATCGATTTGCGCCGACGGAGCCGCGAGCTCACAAGCCATGCGCAGCGCATATTCTGCGCTCGGCGAGAAATCGGTCGGGACGAGGATCTTGCGGTATCCACCCGATAAGGGGGGGCTCTCAGATGGCGGTCCGTTCCCCTGGCGGGCGACGAGGACGCTGACCGGACTATGGCGGATGGTCCGCTCGGCGACACTGCCCAGTAACATGTGTTTGATGCCAGTGAAGCCGTGTGTGCCCACAGCGATCAGATCGCCGCTCAATTCCCTGGCGCCCTGGATAATGCCGCTATCGGGCATATCGTCGATGACGACATGAGAGATTTTCGGGCCTTGGCCGCTGAGGGTCGTGCGGAGCTCTTCGAGGGCCTTGCGATTTTTGGTGAGATGACCCTGCATCAATGTAGTCCACTGTGTGGATATAGTTCTAGAGGGAGGTTCGACTACGGGGCAGACGTGCACCAAGGTAATTTCGGCACCCTGTAGCCGAGCGATATGCATTGCGTGGTCAACTGCGGCTGCGGATTCCCGAGAAAAATCAGTGCCGACAATAATGTGCTTGATATTCATTTCGCTGCTCCTTTTGCCAGCAGAACGTTGCATTTCGTCTGCCAACCACTCATTCGCTACGACGAGGCTCTCGAAAAGGGGGCTCACGCTCGCGGGCAGCACGGGCCAAAGCAGCCGCACAACAGTGGTAATGAAGCGGCAAAGTGTTTGACATGATGCGTAACGCGTGAGTTAGAAGCTTGCTCCTGTGCGAGATAGGCCTGATGTGGGGGCAGGGTTAGTGAAACGAGACATGGGCTCAAGCAAGGAATCGTCATGCGTGGGGTCGATTTGTCTTGTCAGGGCTGAAAGAGAGCATAATATAGGAAATAGAGATACCGACGAAGGAGGCAGCGAAGGCCAAAACCAGAAGTACTGTCACGTTCATGACTAACGGTTCTATCGCTCAATAACTCTATAAAAATAGAGAGGGTGACTTTATAGGAATTATAACGATTGTGCAATTGTATTGTACAGGAGAGAATGGGAAAAACAAATATGAACGAGGCAAATCCACCCGACCAGATACGCCACTTGCTCGGTCGGCATAAAGCCGCTGAGCAGGTGGAATCGGACACGGCTTCGAGCGCGGAAATCTAGGATCTGCAGACGAATTTGCCAACGTCTTTGACGGGCAATTGTCGAGACAAGTATCCAAGGTATTGGCTTATTCCGGGCGCTCGCGAGTTTTAAGGGTCGCAGTCGCGAGCCAGAAGCCGGGGTTAAACAGATCTAACCGTATTGGTTAGAGCGTATTTTCTGCGAAACCGGGTAACAGTACATATGCTGCCGCCTTACAGGTGGCAGCGGCGGCAGTAGAGGCTGTTTGAGACGTTCAGATGGCTCCTCTCGAATCGCCATAGCAAAAGCGGGTGCAAGACAGCAGCCCGCTTTTTCGCATTGGGCCGTCTCCGATGCGGGGTTCGTCTTTTCGAGTGCGCTCGTGGCCGAGGCCTGCATGCGACCGCGTTTGTTTGTAGCGGAGATTGCGGAAAAAAGCACCTCCAACCATGGTTGAGTCGGCGAGGGGCCCAAGAGGGGCTGTGCTGGCGTCCCGCGGAGAGTCTACTATACTCCAGATTCCCCTGTAGGAATCGAGGTTACTGTGTCCCGTTGGCTAACATTGCTGTTATTCGCCGCTGTATCGACCAGTGTTGTCACGCTGGTTCATTACTATATCTGGCGGCGCCTTCTGCACGATACCGCTGTCCCTCATCCCTGGCGGCGGGTAGCCACGATTGTCATCGTATTACTCGGAGCCTGCTTGCCCCTCACGATGTGGGCCACCCGATTATTGGGCGCTATCGTAGGCCAGACGCTCGGCTGGCCTGCCTTTGTCTGGATGGGATTTGCCGTCTTACTATTGGTCGGGTTCCTAATCGTCGACGGGCTTCGCCTGGCACGTTGGAGTGCTCGCCATGGTGCGGTCATGGCTTCACGTCTCTCGACCAAGACGAAGGGAAAACCAGAGACCAATGCGACCGACGCGTCGGATGCCTCGTCTGTTGTCTCATCCACTGCAGCGCGATCGACTGCGGAACCGACGGCGCCAGCACCCGAAGTCCGTGCGGTACCGGATATTGCCAGACGTCAATTTATGGCCCGCGTTGCCGGTGGGTCAGTGTTAGCCGCTGCAAGTGGCACGATGGTGACCGGGATGCGTGAGGCTCTCGGGAATGTTGAGATTAACGAAGTGTCTGTGACGCTGTCTCGTCTGCCGACGACGCTGGATGGCTTTGTGATTGCCCAGCTCAGCGATGTTCATGCTGGGAATACGATTTCGCGAGCCTTTATCGAGCATTTGGTTACGCGCACCAACGAGTTGAGTCCCGATCTCATCGCGATTACTGGAGACTTGGTCGATGGTTCGGTTTCCGACCTCAGGCGTATCGTGGCGCCATTGGGCGAGTTGCAAGCCCGTCATGGCGTGTATTTCGTAACTGGTAATCACGAGTACTATTCTGGCGTGGAGCCTTGGCTGGCGGAGTTGTCCCGGCTGGGTATACGGGTGTTGCGCAACGAGCGGGTCGAAATCGGCGATGGCTCGGCGTCTTTCGATCTTGCCGGCATCGACGACCACACTGCCGGTAATTTGGCCGTCGGTCACGGACCCGATCTGGGCCGCGCCGTCGCGGGTCGCGACCCCGAGCGCGAATTGGTGCTGCTTGCCCATCAGCCGCGGCAATTTCGCGAGGCGCTCAAGCACGGTGTCGGTCTGCAACTATCCGGGCATACGCACGGCGGCCAGATTTGGCCGTGGCACTATTTGGTCAAAGCGCAACAGGGATTCCTGGCTGGCCTGGAACGGGTGGAGAATTCACAGATTTTTGTCAGCCGAGGGTCTGGCTACTGGGGGCCGCCGGTACGCGTCGGGGCTCCGGCCGAGATCGCGAAGCTAGTGTTGCGTGCGCCAGGGCGAGGCCAGAATTCCCAGCCGTCTCGGGTGTAGAATAGCTGGCGTGGTGGTATCGTCGAGCTGGCCTACCACCCAAACCTTATAGCCGGGGCCAGCGATACGAGGCCGGGCCAAAGGCCCTCGCAGGAGATAGGCTTGGTCCTTGCCAGTGCGCAGCCATAGCTCTTTGCCGCGGCGTTCGACGTGCCCGATGTAGGCAGGTCCCTCGCCAGCAACATCTTCGATGCGATAATCCCCACTGGCATAAACGCGAACTTGGTGACCCTCGAGCCGTTCGAGCTCATTAATCGTGGCTTGGCCAGGGCCGAATCCCATCAGCCATAAGGTGCAGAGATACGGCCATAAGATGTCAATGGGCATGAATTCTCGTAGTGGCGACCACGGCCAGGGCGGTCCCAGTGTAGGGTTGTACTCGGTCAGCTTGCAAACTGGTTTGACGGAATAGGGGGGAATGAGTAGCCTGCCATCGCCTTGAAGTTCCACATGATCGGAATAGGTGGCACGGGGATGGGCGCGCTCGCGGGTCTACTCCACGCAGCTGGTCACGAAGTGCGCGGCTCAGACACGGGCGTGTATCCGCCGATGAGCGATCAACTCAACGCGCTCAAAATCCCGGTGATGAAAGGGTTTTCGGCCGAGAATCTCGCGTGGGGGCCGGATTTTGTCGTCGTCGGTAATGTTTGTCGTAAGGACCATGTCGAGGTGATCGAGGCCCAGCGCTTAGAAATTCCGCTGACGTCTCTCCCCGCGACCCTAGGGGAGCAGTTTTTGAAAGACGCGCGCTCCGTTGTGGTCGCTGGCACCCATGGCAAGACCACGACATCGTCGCTGATTGCGCATTTGTTGGCGGAAGCCGGACTCGATCCAGGTGTATTTGTTGGCGGTATTGCCCTCAACTTTGGTCGTGGTTGGCGCTTGGGGCGTGGGGAATTCTTTGTCACTGAGGGCGACGAGTACGACAGCGCTTTTTTTGATAAGGGATCGAAGTTTCTGCACTACAAGCCCGATATCGCCGTACTCACCTCGGTAGAGCTCGACCATGTCGATATTTTTTCTTCCATGGAGGATGTCCGGTCCACCTTTCGCAAGTTTGCCAAATTGATTCCCGAGGATGGCTTACTAGTCGCCTATGCCCGCGACGTGGAGGTAATGGCGATTGCTCGCGACGCGTTGGCATGCTCAGTTCAGACCTACGCCGTCAACGATGGCTCAAGCGAAGACCTCGATGCCGACTGGATTGCCACCAACGTAGACTATACCCGCAACGGTCGGTGTCGCTTCGAAGTGCACCACCAGGGTGAGCTGTACGACCGTTATGAGATGATGTTGGTCGGCCATCACAATGTTGGGAACGCCACTGCCGCTGTCGCTGTCGCCCACACTGCGGGGATTGGTGCAGCCGACATTCGCCGCGGACTGGCAGAATTCGCCGGGGTAGCGCGGCGGTTGGAAGTCAAGGGAATCGCCCAGGGGGTCTATATTGTCGACGACTACGCCCATCACCCTACGGCCGTGACAGAAACCTTGAACGCCCTGCGCAAGCGATTCTCCAAACGTCGCTTGATGGCGATCTTCGAGCCCCGTTCCGCAACGTCTCGGCGGCGGACATTCCAGCGCGAATACACCGAAGCACTGGCGCACGCCGATGCCGTGGTCGTGGGGAAACCCTACGATTCATCTCGTATTCCGGTGGAAGAGCGCTTGGACGCCGAAACCCTGGCCCTCGATCTGCATCGTCGTCGGACGTGGTCTAGCTACATTGAGGATGTGGATGCGATTGTCACGCGCGTCATGGAATGGGTCCGACCTGGTGATGTGGTTGCGGTTCTGAGTTCGGGCCCGTTTGACAACTTGGTGCGCAAGCTCCTCAGTGCCCTGGGGGATGCGGTAAGGCCCGCGTCTCGCGAAGACATGTCGTCAGTGCGCAAGATGGCGGCCGAGTTGGGTTGGCCGGTCGATGATTTTGGCGACAGTGTGTTCCGCAATTTCTTTGTCCTCAACAACGAGACCGGCGTTGTCGGCTGTGTAGGTCTCGAGGTCTACGGCGAGGCGGCGATACTGCGCTCGTTATCGGTCAAACGCGACGCCCGCGGGGTTGGCTACGGTTGGTTGCTCGCCGATACCGCGGTGACCATGGCTCGGTTGCGCGGAGTGAAGCGTATCTATCTCCTGACCGAGAGCGCCAGCGACTTCTTTGCTGCCAAATTGGGATTTCGCGTGATCGATGTGTCGACTGTCTCGCCTGCGGTTGCCAGCTCAAATGCCTTTCGCACCCGGCTTCCCGGAGCTATCGCGATGAGGCTAGATCTCTAAATATATGAGTGAAACATCTTCTGGATTTGAGACGGAGGGGCCCCGATCGGCCGATGCTGCCGATATCTTGGCGATTGCGCGGCAGGTAGCCGCAGAAGCCTCGGACACGCTGCGCTCGGCGGCAGGTAACGTTGGGCATATCGATAGCAAGACCAATGTGCGCGATTTGGTTACTGTGTGGGATCAGCGAATTGAAGAACAGATTCGTTCCCGGCTGGCGGTTTTGACCCCATCGGTGCCGATGCTGGGCGAAGAAACCGGGGAAAGTGCACAAACTGGCGCTGAAGATTCTGCGAGTGGGTCAGGTGTGGAAGAACTCTGGATTGTAGACCCCATTGATGGAACGGTAAATTTTGCCCACGGCCTGCCAATTTTCTCGGTATCGATCGCGTTTGAGCGCCGAGGGCATACGCTGGCGGGCGCAGTATATGCGCCCGTGCTCGGCTGGGAATTCTACGGACACTTGGGTGGTGGGGCGTTCATGAACGACAAGGCGCTGAGCGTGAGCAAGGTCGTATCGCTGGAGCGCGCGATGCTGGTAACAGGTTTTCCATATGATCGCGCCAGCAACCCCGACGCCAATTTCGACCGCTGGGAGCATTTCCAGCGTCGTGCCGGTGCATGTCGACGCTTGGGCTCTGCGGCCCTCGACTTGTGTATGGTGGCCTGCGGTTGGATGGACGGTTATTGGGAGCGCTATGTGCAGCCGTGGGATATTGCTGCTGGGGCGCTCTTGGTGGGCGAGGCTGGCGGGACGCTATCGGATTTCTCCGGAGCGTCATTTTATCCGCGAAGAGGCGAAGTGTTGGCCACCAATGGCCTTATTCACCAACAGATGTTGGCCGAGTTGGCCATGGTAGGTTCGCAGTGGACAATCGACTGAGGTCTGCAGAGGGGCAAACGGCGCAGCGAAAGACGTACAGGAAGCGCTGGGAGCGGTGCAGATCCGTGTTTTGCACTGGGCTCGTGTGGGGGATGTTAACGGGGATGTTGGTATGGACGGCATCGCCAACGGTTGGGCACAGCCAGTCTGCAGACGAGCTCGATGTATCGCATCCGGGTATCGATCTCGAAGCCATTCAGGGACTGCTCGCTGTTCAGCAGCTCGATGCCTGGCTACTCACCGACTACCGCGGGCGCAATCCCATCGCCACATCGGTACTGGAGCCGCAGAACGGTCCGCTCTACCATCGCTGGTTGTATTGGCTGCCGGCAGAGGGTGCGCCGGTTTTGCTTGTCCATCAGTCGGAAGTGGATCGCTTTAGCCACATTCAGGGACAGAGGCGCGAATATTCCGATTATCGAAGTTTCGAGAGCGAATTGCGCGAGCTTTTGCGCAAGAACCGCCGAGCGCGTGTGGCGATGGAATATTCGCCGAACGCCGAGCTCATCGAACTCTCGCTGGTCGATGCTGGTACGGTAGAATTGGTGCGGGGATTTGGCGTGCGCATTCGGTCCTCGGCTGCCCTGGTACAAGCGACGCAGTCCATATGGGAACCAACGCAACGTTTATCCCATTATGTGGCCGTCCATCACCTGGCCGCACTTCTGGATGCAGTGACAGACCATATCGCCGAAACCGTGCAGCGCGGTGAAGCGCTGGATGAAAGAGGCGTTCAGACGTTTATCTTGCGCGGCTATGAAATCCGCGGTCTGGTAGGGCCTCCGCCGCGTATCGCCTCGGCCGTCAATACGGCCGATCCCCACTATCGGACTCCTTCAGAGGGGGCGAGCGCGATTGCGACGGGGGATCTCGTGCGCATCGAAATGACGGCGCGCCAGGCGGGGAATGCCCGTGCGGTCTACGCCACCATGACGTGGATGGTATATGTTGGAGAGCGGGTACCACCGCAGATGCAAAGCGGATTTGCCGCGCTGGTGGCGGCGCGTGAGTCTGCGTTGTCCCTGATCCGCGAGCGGGTTGAGCGCAGGCGGCCAGTGATGGGTTATGAGGTGGATCGCGAAGCCCGGCGCATATTGGAAGAAGCGGGGTATGGCACTGCGGTGCTCCATCGAACTGGGCATGGGCTAGACACCTCACTCCTAGGTAATGGTGCCAAACTCGATGACTACGAGAGCCGCGATACACGGCCATTGATGGTGGGGACCGGATTTGTTATTCAGCCCAGTATATATATACAAGGGCAATTTGGTATGCGCACGAGTGTCGACGTCTATATTTCACGCACTGGTGTGGAGACCACCACGCCACAACAGCAGCGCATCACGGCGCTATGGGGCAGGAAACGGCCGTGAAATAAATAGGCGCATGGCTATCGGCTATCAGGATGTCGCCGCCGTGATTGTCGCCGGTGGCAAAGCGCGACGTATGGGGGGGCAGTGCAAGGCTCTGCTCATGTTCGCCGGAGAGACGATTCTATCGCGTCAGCTGGCAGTATTGCGGTCCCGTTTTGCCGACATTGCCATTGTCGCGAACGATGCTGCAGCGTTTGTCGATTATGATGTGCCCATTATCGCCGACATGGTGCCCGATCGCGGACCGTTGGCCGCAGTTGCTGCTGCCCTGGTCTGGAGCAAGCGGCCGTATGTCTTTGCCGTCGCAGGTGACATGCCGTATTTGCGCGCTGATGTCATCGACTTACTCTGTGCCAAAGGGCAGCCGGATGACGATATCGTCACGCCTTGGATCGGCAAATGGCCAGAGCCGCTGCACGCAATCTACGGTCGTCGTTGCCTGCCGGCCGCTATCGAGCGTCTGCAGAGCGGTCGTAATAAGACTGCTGGCCTCATGCGGACGGAAGGGCTATCGATTACGCAGGTGGATGAATCGTCGATAAGGCAGATCGATCGCGAGCTGCGTTGCTTCACCAATATCAACACCTGGTCAGATATCGGTTCCAATGAGCTACAGGGAGACAGAGCTGAGGGGCTAATCGCCGACGGTGTTGACTCGGGTGAGCACAAATAGTCCCAAGGTGCGCTCTGGGTCTTCGCCGTCAATACCGGCAGCAATACGCAAGTCTGCATCGACGTAGAGATTGAAGAGCTTACCTGTTTGACCTGCTGGACCAGGAGCTGGCAGTGGTGGTGCACCAACTCCTTGGCCCTCGCTTACCCATTGTTCAATCTCACCGACCAATTGGCGAAGATCGCTGCCTTCCGGCAAGCGCCCCAAGCGGAACACTGAGTCTGCGAATTCGAGGTCGATGATATTGAGTGCTAGTTGGCCAGCATTTTCCTCAGTGGCCGGACGGGCAATGGTGTATACGCCCTTAAGAAAATACTGTGTATCGGTCAGAGTACCGTCGGGGCTAGGGAAAGATTGGTTGGTGACATTATAATAAAAGCCGTCCTCGACCACTTGGTAAATATTGTTGCGGTCGATTGTTAGGGGCGGCGGGGGCTCGATGTCATTGGAATCGTCCCAGATCGACTTCCACGCTCCCGTGGTGAGAGCGAGTTCGTTGCTGGGACGGTCGGCAGCAAAATCAATGGTCAATAATGCAATGGCGGGCAAGAGGGCACGACGAACTTCCGCGAGATTATCGCGGCGCTCTGTGTTGGCCTCAGCGATATCGACAACATAATTCTTGAGGAAGCGGCGGAAATTTACGCCCAACCGACCGAAATCATCCACGCCGCTATCACCGTCGATCGCATACATGTCCTCGCTTTGGAGGGCGGGTAGATCACTGGCTTGTACCAATAGCTCTTGCACCGCGATCTCGCTAGGTGGGGCGGACTGTTGAGCGCAAGAGAGCGCCGAGGCCGGCACCACTGCGAGGAAAGCAGCTCCTACATAGCTGAAATAGGTTGAATTTCTAAGTTGGTTTACCATGATTAACTCCAGTTAGTCGCCTTGTTGTTACTATTCGGGCGTATTGGTCGTTTTGCAAGGCGAAAAACCGACTAATTGCCAGTGTATGCTCAAGTGGGATGCAAAAGTTCGCTGGGTGGTGGGCATTGCGCCTGCACGCCATCGCGCGCCGTGTGATAAGGAAATCCATGCGCGTTGCATCGCTCGACATAGAGACACCGGTCCTTCTCGCGCCTATGGCTGCGGTGACGGATCTGCCATTTCGCACCATATGCGAGCAATTCGGTGTTGGATTAACCGTTACCGAGTTCTTATCAGCCGATGCGCTTTGCGCCGGTGATGCCAAGACCGCGGCAAAACTTACGCCCAGTCTTGCCGGCGCGAGTTTTGGCGTGCAGATCTACGGTCGAGAGGCTGAACCGATGATGAGGGCGGCAGAGATGGCGGTGGCGATTGGCGCGGCACTCGTGGATATCAATATGGGATGTCCGGCCAAAAGAGTGGTCGCAGGCGCGTGCGGAGCCGCCCTCATGCAGTGGCCGGAACTTGCGCAAACACTTGTGCGGGCAGTGGTGCAAGCGACGCCCGACCATGTTCCGGTGACCGTAAAACACCGGGCGGGATGGAGTCGCCATCATCTCAATGGAGCCGAGTTTGCCTGTGCCATGGTGGAGGCTGGTGCAGACATGATTACGGTCCACGGCCGTAGCCGTCCGCAGGGTTTTGCAGGAGGGGTCGATCTCGACATCATTCGAAAAGTGCGCGATGCTGTGCCTCCCCATGTACCTGTGGTGGGAAATGGCGATGTCGTCGATGTCGAGAGTTTTCTGCGCATGCGAGAGTATACCGGTTGCGATGCCGTGATGATCGGACGTGGCGCGCAGGGCAATCCATGGCTATTTCACCGTCTGCGCACAGTGTTATCGGGAGATCGCGACCCTGGTCCGCCCTCGATTGCGCAACGTCGCGAGGTGTTTCATCGTCACGTCGCGTTGATTCTGCAGCTCAAAAATGGGCGCAAAGTCATTCATGAAGTGCGCAAGGCGTGTGCGTGGTATGCCCGTGGATTGCGCAATTGCAATGCATTCCGTCTGCGGGTGTGGAAGCTGCAAACAGTGGGCGAGCTCATTGCGGAAGCTGAGGCGTTTTTTCGCTCTCACGAGTGAGCGCGTCTGCCTTGGCGAGGGGCAGCGTAATCCAAAAGTCTGAGCCCTGTGGATCAACTGGCGTCATGCCAGCTTCGCCACCCAAGGCATCGGCCAAGTGCTTGACAATGGAAAGACCTAAACCGGTTCCGCCCATGTCTCGCGAGCGGCCCGGATCCACCCGATAGAAGCGCTCGAAAATACGGGTCCGATTCTGTGGCGCAATGCCGGGGCCGTTGTCGATCACGTGGATGGAGACTTGCTCGTTGACCGAATGTGCCAAAAGGGAAATGTGACCGCCCGGGGGGGTATATTTGATGGCGTTATCCAAGTAGTTGACGAGGATTTGATCGAGCGCTTTTTCATCGGCATATACGTTGAGATCGGGATCAATATCCACTTCGAGCGAGGTTCGCTTGGCCTGCGCTGTGCGTTCGATAGCGCCGACGGCGCGCTGAACGGCTGTATGCACCGTGAGAGCGATGGGATCCATACGATAGCTGCTGGCTTCTAGTCGCGACAGATCGAGTAAATCGGCGACCAGGCGCGATAGACGTTCGGCATTGCGATGCAGGGCCTCAAGCAGGCGTTGGCCATGGATGGGATCGCTCATAGCGCCGTCTAGGAGGGTCTCGGCATTGGCTCGGATGATGCTGACCGGCGTACGCAACTCGTGGGAGACGTTGGCTACGAAGTCGCGGCGAACAGTCTCCAACTGGCGGATACTGGTAACATCGTGGAGTACGCAAATGAGGCCCTCGTTATGAGAGTGCGTGATCCGGGCCAGTACTCGTTTGGGCGGCGATGATGGAAGCTCGAATTCACAGGAGCTATTGGTATCGCCGTGGGCAAAGAGTTCGTGAATGTCGGGGGTGCGGATGAGTTCGACTAAGGGGGTGCCCAGGGAAATATGCTCGATGCCGAGTAAGTGTTGAGCGGCGGTATTGCACAGCGAGATGCGAAAATCTTGGTCGAGCGCTAATACCGCTTCATTCATGCCTTCGAGCACAGCCTTGAATCTGGCTCTCTCGGTCGCTAGGGCTGCAACCGTGCGTTCAATATCGTCGGCCATGCGATTGACTGACCCCGCGAGTTTGCCGATCTCATCGCTACTCTGTACATCAATACGCGCGTCGGCATCACCAAATGCGATGGCACGGGCGCTATCGGCCAGAGTGCGCAATGTCCTTGAGAGAAAATGCGATGCCAGTGCGCTCATGAGGACCGCGATGAGTAAGCCGAGAAACGCCGCCGGCAATAGCGGGACACTGGAGTGAACGATGCCGCTGAAGTTGCCACCATCGTCGGCGTCGATGCAGATCAGGCCGGTATGCGTCTCGGATTGAGTGGTCTGTTTGCGATAGCTGAATGGGATGGCTATGTGGACACCGTGGTTGGCTTCTGCCTCTGCACGGGGGCTGCATTCATGATCAACCGCGATGGTATTGTTCTTTGAGGCCGCTACGATAGCGCCATCAGAGCCCGTCACAGTAATACGCGCATTCAAGATACCTGCAAGTGGCTGTATAATTTCGCTAAAGAGCTCAGAAATATCGTTTTCGGCATGGAGCTCCGCCAACGGTGTGCTAGCGGACTCCAACAATCCTTTGACGACGTTGCCATAGCGATGCAATTCCGCTTGGCTATTGAGGTGCGTCGTGCGTTGCACTTGATTTTCCAGGTAAATACCGGAAGCGACGCCGACGCCGAGTACAAGGGTCACGGTAGCGAAAAACAGCTTGGTGCGAATTCCGAATCTCATAAAATTCTCGCGAAGGTGTTTATACTCGCGATCCGGCCGCCGCCGTACGGTCGAGCTATGGCGTCTGTTCGGGGTCGGATGGACGATCGCGAAATCGATAGCCCACACCGCGTAACGTCTCGATGTAGCGACCGGCGTCACCGAGCTTTTCTCGCAAGCGCTTGACGTGGGTATCGACGGTGCGAGTGGTGACATCGGCCTCAATGCCCCATACATCCGAGAGCAATGCGTCTCGAGTCTGCACCCGTCCCCGTCGAGAAACGAACGCGTATAGTAGGCGGAATTCCAGCGCAGTGAGGTTGATCTCTTGCTCCTCAACCCACACCCGATGACCCTCGCGGTCGATGCGCATGGGGCCGAATTGGATTGTGCTCGGGTGCGACGTAGGACGCTCGGTGCGTCGCATAAGTGCTCGGATTCTCAGCATTAATTCGCGCACGCTAAAGGGCTTGACCACATAATCGTCAGCGCCGACTTCAAAACCAACGACGCGATCGATTTCCTCACCCTTGGCCGTGAGCATGATGACGGGGATATCGCGGGTGCGATCGGATTGGCGAATTCGTTTGCAGATTTCCGTGCCCGAAATATCCGGCAACATGAGATCGAGCAAGATCGCATCAGGCGGGGGATCTTGGGCTAATTCCTCAAATGCGGTGTTGCCATCCGGCGCCAGGCGTGTGCGGTAGCCATCGCGGTTGAGGTTGTATTCTAGTGTAGAGGCGAGGTCGGCCTCATCTTCCACGATGAGGATGGTTTTAGGCTGTTGGGTTGCCGTTGCCGAACCGGACATGGGTGAGGCTTACCATGGGGCTTAGCGTATGCGTGTGACAAAGTTGTGACACACATGCAGCGACATCAAGGCAGGACCAGGCGAGGTTCGTCGGGATGAGGGCGGTAGAGCAGGAGCGTATTGCCCAGGATTTGTGCCAGTTCGCTTTGGGTCTTTGTCGTGACCTCGGTCGCGGCTTGCTCGCGTTCGACGAGGGCGCTGCGACCAATGCGCACTTTGATCAGCTCGTGGTCGAGAAGGGCGCGGTCGACGGCTGCGAGAAAGGCGGGCGAGATGCCCTCTTTGCCCATGCTGACGATAGCGCTGAGATTGTGACCTTTGGCGCGTAAAAAACGGCGTTGTTTTCCTGTAAGCGGCATATAGAAACGGCTGGAGTGTAGCTCAAATGGCTGGATTGACGATCGCGTTGGTGCGAGCAATTGCGGCAAAAAAAAAGCGGCACACCCGAGTGGGTGTGCCGCGTGGGTCGCGTTTCCGGGTATTTACGAGGAGGAGGAGGAGGAGGAGGAGATCGCACACGTTGGAGCGGTTCCGGGTGGCAGATACGAACCGGGGCCAGTACGCATTGCCGGAACCGAAGAAACCGCTTCACCGCCAATACCGTCATCGCAATCCAGTGAGGGGGACACGAATTGACCCCGATGACGAATGGCAGAGCGAAGCAGAAACCCGGAATGATTGCTTACTTCAGCCCTTTGCTGGAAGGGGGAACCAGCATCCAGACCCAAGCGGGCAACCATAAGAGTTTCGCAAACCACGATTCTGTATCAAAGCACTTCACGTGCCAACCGCATTTCGATGCGTTCTCGGTATTGGATTGGTATGCAACTACCTAAAATCGCATAGACTGATTGAACGCGTGCCATGGTTTATGTGCCACAGGAGACAGTGTAATACGTGAGCGTATTGTCGTACATGGGGAGCTCTAGGACTAAATGAGGACTCTGGCCCCGGATGGCGCGAGATCATGAACGGCGGCAAGTGCGTTCAACATCGTCGGGCGCTTTGGGAACGGCAGCGGTGAGATTTTCACAACCGCTAGCAGTGATCAGGACATCATCCTCGATGCGTATGCCGATACCGCGATATTCACTGCATTCTTCCGGGGCGTCCGCAGGGATATACAGTCCGGGCTCGATCGTCAGTACCATGCCTGGTTCTAAAGGCCTGGCATAATTGCCGCGACGATAATTGCCGACGTCGTGTACATCCATGCCGAGCCAGTGCGAAGTTCTATGCATATAGAAGCGCTTGTAGTCTTCCTCTTCGAGGTGTTTGTCCACCGGACCAGGCAGCAGTCCGAGCTCTACCATGCCCTCGGTGAGTCGCTTGACGCATTGTTCGTGGATCTCGTCGATGGTTACACCGGGGCGCGCACTGTCAATGGCGGCCATTTGGGTATCGAGCACTAGCTCGTAACAACGTCTCTGTGCTGGACTGAATTGGCCGTTGGCGGGAAAGGTACGGGTGATATCGACTGTATAGGATTGATATTCGCAGCCGGCATCAATGAGGACTAAGTCGCCATCAGCGAGGGCGCTCGTGTTGTCGACATAGTGCAAAACGGTGGCATTGGTGCCACTGCCAACAATGCTTTGATATCCGGGGCCGTCGCCGCCATGGTCGCGAAAGATAAATTCGATGAGTGCTGCCAATTCGTACTCATGGACGCCTGGAGACGCTTTTTGCATAGCGGCGATATGGCCTTTAGCGGCTATATTGGCCGCATGGCGCAGTAGGCTTTGCTCTTCTGACGTCTTGTAGAGCCGCATTTCATGGAGCATGCCGCGCGGGTCGACGACTGCGCGCGGTGGCGCTTTGCCCTTGCGTTCACTCCGGCGCATATGAGCGATGGTGCTGGCGACCAAGTGATCGCAGGATGGATAGATGCCCAGGCTGTAGTACAAGCTATCGATATTGGCGAGCAGATCGGGCAAGCGCTGATGCAGCTCGCTCGTTGGAAATGCGACATCCGCACCGTAGCGCTCTACCGCACCTTTGGGGCCTGCACGACTGCCATCCCAGACCTCGAGTTCGGGATCACGGTCTCGGACGAACATCATGACTTGCTCTTTGTCGGCGCCGGGCCTTAGCAGCAGGGTGGTTTCAGGCTCGGCAAAGCCAGTCAAATATAAGATATCTGAGGTTTGACGATATGGATGATGCACACTGCCGTTGCGAACCGATTGCGGAGGTGCATGAATCAGGAGAGCGTTTTTAGGGCCAATTGCATTGAGGAGCACCTGCCGGCGTTGCCGATATACGCGCGCATCGAGCCGGGGGGCTGGAGGCATAGACACCATATACGAAGCTATAGCACGTCTATTTGCGCCGAGAGTCGACAGGCGGGTTGGCGATGAACGAAATCAAATCCCCGTCGGACACCGGCCGGACCCGCACCGCAACTGACAACTCATTACTGATATGGCGAATCGTGTTCTGGGTCTCCTGGTTGCGTACGACAAGCATGATAGGGGTGCAGTCCAGCGCTGCTTCGGCCCGTAATGCGCGTACCGCGGCCAGAGCATTGTCTTCAGGAAGGTGGTGGTCGATCCATATCGTCTGTGGATCGAGAACCCGGGCCAGTCGAGGTAGATCCTCCGAGATGCGGGTCATCGAGACTACGGTACATCCATGTGCTCCCAGTAACAGATCGATGTGGCGTGAGACCGCACGATCTTGGTCGACGATGAGGATCACTCCGCGGTCACCGAGTGAGGCAACTGGCGTTGCGGTATCGCCACTGGGCATGCTCGGCGAATGGGGATACTCCCTGCGGGCGCGAAAGATGGCCAATGCCACCTTGTTAAGTAACTCCTCGATGTCGAAGGGTTTTTCGATGACGTCCGCCGCGTCTAGAGCGAATGCTTGATGCATTCCCACCCCCGAGATTGCGGTCATGACCAATATGGGGATATTGGTCAGTCCCAAAGTGTTGCGCATTTCATCAATGAACTGCCGACCGTTCATCCCCGGCATCATCATGTCGAGAATGATGGCGTCCGGTGGCGTCTGTTCTACGCATTCGAGTGCGTCGATGCCGTTAGTACTGATGGCGACCTGGTAGCCCTCTCTCCTAAGGGCAAGACCGACAGTCTCACGAACCATTGGCTCATCATCGACGATGAGTATGCGCCCCCCCGGCACAGTTTCATTACTCCTTATCAACTAAGCTATCATACTGGATAAACCGGAAAAGAGGATTCTTTGGCCCAATTACTGGCAAAAAGGTAGCTCACCTGACACGGGTGCGCGGACGATGACGTTGGTTGGGCCTATGCTGTCCCAGCATCAAGCACCGCATTGAGTAGAGCTTCCATACCAGCATCACGCTTGACGATTTGATGATACAGTACTGGCTCGTCTCGATACATCGACGTTGGCGTTGCGCTGATTTGCGGTGTGCGGATAATGCGCCGGGCTTGCGGCTGAATCCGTCGCGCTGCGGTGAGGACTTCTTGCCAGCGCATCAGCGCCAGATCGTCTTCGACGATAATGGCATCGAGGGCCATACCAGCCAAAGCATTGTGGGCACTGGCGAGATCTGTCGCAAAGCGGACATCCCATCCACTTGCGACGTACAGAGCCATGGCACCTCGTTGCCAGGCGCGATCTCCCACGACGAGCACCCGGAGTCGTTTGCCACAAACCGCCTGCGTTTCTTCTCGCTTTCGGTGGTAGGAGTCGATGATGTCACCCCATTCGGGCGGTACTTTGTCGAAGCGGATGCCTACGCCGCACGTATCGCTATTGGGATCGGGTGGCAAACACCGAGCCACGTGTCCGTCGAGTTCAATGGCGCTGCCGCGGGCGATATCCATGATGGCGATCGACACGGATAGCCCTATTTCCAAAGGACATTCAACATCGAGAAAACACCCTTTTTGCGATATGTCGCGTGTACGACATACGAGTACTTCCTCACTGCCCATCGGTGTCAGGGTGGCAGTTAAACGAGCTCGTATGCGGGGAAATCGCCGTGCCATGTAGTTAGCTTACATATCATAGGCTGAGTGTTCTTGTCATTGTTGACGTACTCATGGTAGCCGGGGCAGGTCCGGCTAAGGTCGTCGACAGCATCACAGCGGAGCATTATACAACGGGTCATGTTACTCTCGTAGGCTGTGGGCGTCGACGCGTCTTTTCTCTTTCATCCGCTCAGCATTCCGTTTGCTGTATTGACGATGCATCTGCTTTGCATCTTGATGTTGGCGTTGGTGTTGGAGGGAGAAGTTGCGCTGCGGACATCGGTGGCCCTGATGGCGTTGATCGTTTTGCCATGGGCCGTGGGGCAGGGAATGATTATGAACCTGGTGGACGCCGTCCAGGTTGAGAACTACGCCCGCTTTATGGTTGGCGCGATGACGTTCTCCCTGCCTGCATTGCTATTCATGTTGTTGGCGATGACGGGTCAAATCGAGCGACATCGGGTACTACTGCTATCGCACGCGCTTCTCGCATTGCCGTTGGCGGTGGTTGCCTGGGGATCTCAACTCGTCATTCAAGGGGTCTGGCTCACTCCCTGGGGGATTTGGTATCAGCTCGGAGGGCCGCTCTATGCCCTCAACGCAGCTTTTCTCACCACCACCATTGCCATTGGCATCTACGTATGCCGCCACATCATTTGGGACCAGGGGATATGGCTACAGGGGCGGCGGATCGGCTTTGTATTGCTCATCTCGGTCATCGCACTGCCAGATCTACTGCTTGTCTATGGGGTGGGCGTGTATCCGTTTTCGGTCTTTCCCATCTTGGTCGCGACCAGCATGTTTATATGGTGGCAGCTGTCGGGGCAACTCGGATCGTCGACGCCGGGACACAGAGGGCTCGACAGGGGCGAGATTCGTCATTTGGCCGTGTTCGTGGCAACCCTGCCGCTGCTGGTAGCCTCTGCATGGGTGGCTTCGCCCCGCGGTCACGGCGGTGGGTTGGGCATGTTACTGGTCTTGCTTTTGCCCCTACTCGGGACATTGCAGGCTGTTGGGATGTTGATTCGTCATTATTGGCCGGCGGCAGAAGTGTTGGGCATAGAGGCGGAAGACGCAGAACATGTATTGGAGTTCTTTGCCACGCTGACCCATGAACAACGCGATGATGAAGCTGTCGCCAACGCACTTATCGTCACGTTGTCGGAACATACAGGCTTGGAGCAAGTCGCCTTATACTTGCCCATGGATGGTGATCGTTGGCGCGGCATTGGCACGGACGGCGAACCCATCTCGGTTGCTGAGGAAGTGCGCGCATGGCTATTTACCCAGCGAGGACGCGCCACTCATCGAGAACTGGTGGGCGCCCTGCGGGGATCGCTGCGGATTGCGGCGCAGGCTCTATTCGACGAGGTCAATGCCAGCATTGTGATTCCTATCGTCGAGCGTGACACGCTTCTGGCGATCATTGTGGCCCGGCGCAAAGGAGGCCCGCGCAGCATGTCGGCCACCGAGCGTCACGTCCTTGACGAAGCGATTCGCCTCAGTGCGCGTGCGCTGACCTATAGCTCACTTCTTCGCGAGGCCGAAGAGCGGGCCGAGATCGCCAAGGAGCTCGAGGTGGCCACTGCGGCGAGAAATGCACGCGGAATCGGCGAGAGTCGAACCCGTTATAAGCACTATCAAATCAGTGCCCACTATCGGCCGGCGACGCATTTTGGCGGCGATTGGTGGGGCGCGTACCAACTTTCGGACGGTCGGCTGCTCATCGTTATCGGCGATGTGGTCGGCCACGGCGTTCCCGCAGCCCTCGTGTCGTCATCGGTTGCGAGTGCGTGCCAAACCGCCCAAGAGTTGCTCGATGATAACTTTTCGCTGCACGAATTTTTGCACGTGCTCAACGATGTGGTTTGGGCAGTGAGCTCTGGAGAGTACAGCATGAGCTGCTTTGCTGCCGTATTCGACGCCGAGCGCAGTCGGGTGGATTTTGCCAATGCAGGGTATCCCTTTCCATGGTTATGTCGGCGGGGGCATGCATCCGCACTCGATGAGGCAGCTGAGCAAGCGGGTGATTCAACGGCCTCGGACTCGGGCGAGCAGGAGGCTGTGAACATTCGCGCCATGGTGGCCCGCGGGACCAGGCTCGGGACCTCTAAGCCGCTATTTTCTGAAGAATCAATGGAGGTACAAGCCGGTGATCTGGTCGTGTTTCACTGCGATGTCTTGGTCGAGGCCATGAATGCTGATGGGGAGCGCTACGGTGAGCGGCGTCTGCGTCATCTATTACAAGGCGCGGTATTCGAGGCTGGTGAGGATGCTTGCAAAGTCCTCATCGACGACGTCTTAGCTCATGTTGGCGGCCAATCGCCAGGCGATGATATCACCGTTGTGGCAGTGAGAATCACTGATGAAAGTGATCATGCTTAATCGGACTCTATGTTAGGAATCACTGCCTCGCCAGCGCGGAATTTGCTCTATGAGCCTGACGTCGCCTATGCGGTGGCATAGTTCTGTGAGCTTTTGACGGTTGGCGCCGCGCCATTGCAACGTATCTGTTGTCGCCTTGAGAGGAACATCTTGGCGCAGAGTAGCTAATTTTCGATATAGCATAGCTTCACTGCGGTGCTGCTTTAGCACCGCTGCAAGGCCCGCGGCCCCCCGCACACGCACATCCCAACTATCGTGATCATCGGGGATGTGTTCTAAATGCGTATATCGATGTAATAATGCCGATGACGATTTTGCGCCCCAACGGGGTAGACCCGGTATACCGTCGGCACTATCGCCGACCAAAGCCAGGTAGTCTGGGATCGATGGCGGCGTTACGCCGAATTTTTGCTCGACGCCAGCGCTGTCGAGGATTTTTTTGCGCATCCGATCCCAACAGACGATACGCTGGCCCACAACACATTGGGCCAAATCTTTGTCTGGTGAGCATAGATATATGGTGTCGAATGCCTCGTCGTCGGAGAATTGTGCGGCCGCACTGGCAAGCGCGTCGTCGGCTTCAAATTCCACCATTGGCCATACCGTAAGGCCGAGGGCTGCCGCTGCTTCTTCGGCTAACGGGAACTGTGACCAAAGCGATGGCTCGATGCCATCACCGGTCTTGTAACCGTCAAACAACTGATTGCGGAACGATTCGATGACAGTATCGAAGGCAATTCCCACGTGGGAAACGTGGGGATCGCGCAGGAGCGATAGCATGCTGCGCATAAAGACGCGGGTAGCGCCGACTTCGTCGCCGTCGGGAGACTGGGCCGATGGTGCGGCGAAGAATGCACGAAATAGTTCGTAGGTACCGTCGATAAGATGGAGATTCATCGGCTTGATTGCTGCAGCGTTTGTATCAATTCTGTCTTGGTCGGTGGCGTTCGCTCTGAGCGTAGAAATGCGCGTATCAGTTGGTTATTGCCATCGAAGACGTACATGGTTGGGATTTTGTTGGGGCGTCCAAGCGCGGCCATCAATTCGTCGTCGGCGATGATCACTTGGAGCCACGGCGCATGCTCAAGCAAGAATGCGCGCAACCGAGTTTCGTTACTGTAGTCGGCGAAGTCCTCGAAGGCATTGATGCCGAGGATACGCACATGAGGGAGGGTTTCAGTCAGTTGTCCTAGGATGGCGAGTTCGTGACGGCATGGGGCGCACCACGATGCGAATACCGTGACCACGGTTGCGCGTTGCTGCTGACCCAACGGGCCAACGAGTTGGCCCTCCATATCGTACGAGTTTTCGATACGTTGCAGACCCTCTCTGAGCTGATCTGGGAGCGGCTTGCGTGTAGGCTTTGATGCTGCAGCAGCTGTCTGGGTGGAGGATTGCCGCGGAGCCGAGACGTCGTCTGCGCGTGCTGCGCATCCTATGGCGACCGCAGCACAAATGATGGCGCAGGTCCACAGCGGGACGACGGGGCGCAACTTGCCTTGACGCCCGTGAAAGGTGAATGCATGCACCGAGGCAACTTAGATGACTTACTGAACGACGTCTACATCTTTGCTGCCATCAGGTTTGCCGCCATTAGGTACCTGCGGCCGAAATTATCAATCACGGACAGACGTTCCGTGACCAGGCCGCATAGTCTGGCGGAGCGGAGCTCTACATTAAGTTACGACGCTCGAATGCCCGGCGGATTTTGGTCAGCGCTTGCTCTTGCAGCTGACGGATGCGCTCGCGAGAGAGGTTGTACTTCTCACCGATTTCTTTCAACGTCAGTTCCTGATCGTTGTCGAGGCCGAACCGCTGCCGCAGAATGTCTGCCTCGATAGGTTTGAGCTCGTTCATTGTCATCCGGACTTCGTCGGTGAGCGCCTGCAGTTCGAGAACATCGACGGGCGAGGAGTCTTCGTCAGCGGGATCGCGAAGGAATTCGAAAAACGGTCGTCCCTCCTCGTCGTTGACCGGGCGGTCTAAAGAGAAGGATTGATCGACGAGGTACGTGCGCATTTTCTCGATTTTTTCCACCGGTATCTGCGCGGCCTCGGCCAACTCCTCGCTGGTCGGTTGCCGGCCGAGCTGGCCGGTGAGTTCACGGCTCGCCTTGGTTAGGCGATGATGTGCATCGAGCATGTGCACGGGAAGACGCACTTCGCGGCCCTTATCGGCTAGGGCGCGGCTGATAGCATGGCGAATCCACCAGCTGGCATAGGTAGAGAAGCGGAAACCCCGGCGGTAGTCGTAGCGCTCGACTGCCTTCATGAGACCCAAGTTGCCTTCCTGAATGAGATCGGCAAGGGACATGCGGCCATGGTTGAATCGGCGAGCAATGCTCACGACCAAGCGGAGGTTGGCTTTGACGAAATTATTGCGAGCGCGGCTAGCTGCGCGCTCGGCCCTGCGCACGCGGGTGACGTACGTGCGCAATTCATGTTTCGCACCCGAATCTGCAGCATCGGAGTGTGTGTTCTCGATGTGACGCAGCGTGCTGAGCGCCACCTCGAGGTACTGCTTATCGGTGTCCGAAGAGCGCAGCGCTTCGGCGCAGGCGCGCACCGCGTCGGTCCATTGGTCTTGCGCCGTCGGCGAATTGGCATTGCGGACTTCCGTGGCGGCACTGAGTAGTGGTTGGACCGTGTCGGGAGTGTCGCCAATGGCGTCGACGACGGGCGGGATGAGGTTATCGTAGATCGATGGGTGGCTGAGGATCGCTTCCCAGAGTGCGATCTCAAGGGCCTCGATCTCACGCGCTGCGCTGAACTCTTGCTCAGGCTTTAACACGTCGAGGGTTGCCATCTCGCGGAAATACATGGCGAGAAAACTGGTGGATTCGGCGTGCTGAATCGCCCGTGACGTTTTCTTACCCGCAGCGGCTTGCTCGCTGCGCCCGGATTCTTGCGCGAATTCTGGGGCGAGGAATTCGCCGGTCGATGGCGGTAAATTATCGATATCCAAGTCATGAATCTCAGAGTTAATCTGAGGCTCGACGGCCTCACTCTGATTTTGCGAGCGACGACGGCGGCGAGGAACCGGCCGGACCGACCGCGCAGTGGAAGACGAAGAGCGGGCGCGCTCCGTTCGGCTGGTCTCTTTGGTCGCATTGTTGGAAATCGCTGCCATGATTCTGAACACTTTCTCGGCGCTGCCAATCAGGAGTAGAGGACCGCCGGTTTGTAGCTTTTGTAGATAGGACGCTGTTGGAAGGAAAAGGTTTGCAGGAAATCTGATGGGGCTGTTTGATCGGCAGATAGATAGTCTACCAACGATGGCGAAGAATTATTCCGTAAATTTTGAAAAAATATTGGAAGAACGAAGAAACGTGTGCTTACTTGCTTGGTTTGCGATAAATGACAAGCGGACCAACGCACATTTGCCACATGAACCATTACGTAAACCATGACAGCGATGTAACAGTGCTTTGGTTTGCTACGTGCAGGACGCGACTCTTGCGCATCTCTGGCCGTGGCCCGAACAATGGCCATGGCCATGGCGAGCGGCCCTATCTCCTACCCTTCAGAGGTGGCCCTTGCCCCAATCATTAGGAGCATAGAGGCTGCTCAGCCGATATCTGTGACTGGGATGTCGATGTCGCTCTTGCTGCTGTCGCCAGCTAGCGCGCGCTTTTCCGCGACAACCACGATCAGGCGCGATTGATTGCCGAAAAATCTGCCCCGCGTTGCCAGGCTGCCCGACACTTCGAGGACACGTAAGCCGACTGACTGTAAAAGGCGGCCGAGTTCATGCAGCGAATACGCGCGTATCGAAATCTCTTGCTCAAGCTGACGCCCGTCATCGAATACCACGGAGCGACTCGACTCGATTCGAGAGGTAAAGTAGTTGAAATCTACCTCTTCGAGGACGACGCAGCCGTCGCCTTCCCACCATACTCGCGTGGGTAGATCCGTGATTACATAGTCGCGATTGAGAATTTCTATGACGAGTCGAGCTCCCGGATTGAGGGCTCGCGCAATCCCCTCAACTGTTTTCCGATTGGACTCATCGTCGAAATAGCCAAATGTCGAAAACAGGCAATAGGCGCCGTCGAATTGGCTCTCGAATGCCAGATCTCGCATATCGCCATGGATGAAGTTGATGTTCAGACCACGGCGCTGAGCCTCTTCGGCACCGCGCAATAGCAGCGGCAAAGATAAGTCGAGAGCGACGACTTGGTAGCCATGTGCGGCGAGCTCCATGGCATGGCGTCCGTAGCCGCAGCCGATATCGATGATCTGATCACCGGGGCGAATGCCCAGGGTATCTGCGACAAAGCGGGCTTCTGCCTGGGTGACCTGGGGGGTGAGAAATGGTAGCGTGCGCAGGTAATCTTCGTCGAAGATCTCCTCGTACCAAGGCTTGCCACGTTTGGAGCGAGGTGAAGAGGTGTGTGAGTCGCCGGCCTTTTCCTTGCCACGGGTCCCTCCGCTCTTGGGGGATGGCGGGGGTTTGGCGGTCGGTGATTTGGGCGCAGGTGGCGGCGTGGTACGCGCTTCCTCAAGCTCTTCGAGCATATCGTCTTCGAGGATCTCCCCGCTATCTTGATTCTCAGTGACTTCGGGGATTGATGCCGCCCGCTTGCTGCTGCCATTGGCGGCTGCTTCATCATCTTCAAAGACGATGGGAACATCGCCGACGAGACGCTGGGCCGGGGCCTCCCCTGCCGTCTTCGAGGCCATTCCCTGCGGCCCCTGCGGCGTATCCTCGAGCGATTCCGGCTGTTGTGCGTTGAGATACGTCGCGGGATTCGAATCGGAGGCTTCAGTGAGCCGTTCGGCATTGCGGGAGGCACTCGATGTATTGCTGCCAGAATAGCGAGCCGCCCGTGTCGAGAGACGCGGTGGGGAAGAGCCGTCGATGCTGGAAGGAGGATGTGCCCAGTGTGGGCGCTCGGAGTCTTCGAGCAATTCTTCCAGTTCCTCATCGGAAAGGGTCATGGTCGCCGCCCGCGGATGAGCTCGATAGGAAGCTTGCGCAGGGGAGGGCGCGGCAGGTGGATCTTCCTCGATGGGGATATCGACGCTATCTCCACCAGCGGCGGGGCCAACTGGCGATGCTGGGGAGTGCGTCTGCACTGGTGCGACGGGAACAGGTTGAGTGTTAAGTCGGGCTTTGGACTGCGCCGCAGGCGGAGCCGATACCGCAGTAGTGGGGTTGGCAAACTCTCCCGCCCGCGTTGCTGAGGACACTGCTTCGTTGGCAGAGGTTGTCAGGTCTCGGTCGGTGTCTGGCGACTTTGTAGATGCGCCCAACATGTCATGGGTGATGGCCCGGACGTGAACGGGGGGGTTATCCTCTTGATATTCGGGGATGCCATCACTGCCGCGGCGTTTGCCTGCTTCAATGGCGCCTCTATTCTTGTCTAGGTAGGCGTTGGGAGGAGGCGTTGCATAGCTGTCCTGAGGATGGGATGGCACTGAGATGGGATTCGAGCCGTCCGCAGGGATCTCGGCAGATGCGCTATCTTCCTCGCCTGTAGCAGAGGATGACATTCCGGTCGCTGCATCGGTTGTCGCCTTGGTCGTCGCCATGGATGCGGCGTCGTATTCTCTTGCAGGTTCACTTGCGGGTTCACTTGCGGGCTCACTTGGG
>JAAUYH010135805.1_pt1 | contig 48531 bp, 23 predicted proteins | sample 7278061 | NCBI WGS metagenome assembly JAAUYH01 (sample SAMN14350203, study PRJNA611818) | marine sediment metagenome | isolation source: surface marine sediment (0.6m) | place: French Polynesia: Moorea | collected 2018-08
ACTCGACGGTGCTTTTCGTAAGGCGCATGCTCGTATTTCTGCGTGTGCGGAACAAGTTGCATTCAATGACCCACCTGCTGGTCGAGCCGAAATGCGTTCATTGAACAAACGTCTGAGCAATATGATTCGTCACTCTCGTCTTACTGCAGTACAACGCTTCATTCAACAATGTATCGATGGATTTCTTGTGAAGTACACAGCTAGTATAATTGGGCTAGTTGTCCATGCTGCGCCTCTGTACTTTAACCCACCAACCAGTCTGACTACACACGAACTCACTGGCCAGTACATCAGGTCTATGCGATTGATGATGCCGGCAGCGGCTGCGATGGGAGAGTTGGTGATGTGCTATAAGCGTATTCTGTCACTTGCAGGACATACTTCGCGTGTTTCAGAATTAATGGAACAAGTCCGTGAGCTCGGTACACCGCAGGGTCATGTCGATGCTTTTCGACGTGTGCAGAAAAGGGTGAGCGGCTCTTACAAAAGCAAGGCATATGGTGCATTGGAACCAAATGGATTGCTGCGCAACGAATCAGTTACAACGTTCGCGTTAGCCGCAGTACCCACAGGACTATGTGGAACAACAATCAAATTTGAAAATGTGAGTTTGTGGTCGCCGGATGGTACTATGTTGGTGCGTGGACTCAATATGGAAGTGGCTGAGGGTCGTAGCGTAATTATTGTGGGACCAAACGGCGCAGGAAAAAGTTCGATTTTGCGTATGCTTGGTGGTCTTTGGCCATTGCAAGCAGGTACAGTCTCGATGCCGCCGCGAGACGAAATTTTCTTCCTTTCGCAAAAACCATACACATTCATGGGAACTCTAGCTGAACAACTGATGTACCCGAACTTACCAGGCGTGGTAATTGGGGAAAAGGTAGTGTTTGATGAATCACGAGCACGAGAAGTATTGAGAAAGGTAGAAATGGAATCATTGATTGCTCGATGTGATGGATTCGATGGAGCACTCGCATGGGATGAAACACTGAGTGGAGGACAACGTGGTCGCTTAGCAGTAGCACGTCTACTGTACCATAGACCGAAGTACGCGATTCTAGACGAATGCACAGCGGCCGTGTCAGCGGAAGGAGAATTGGTGCTGTATCGAGCAATGGTGGAGGCAGGAATCACATTGCTCTCAGTTGCTCACCGAGATGCGGTTAAACAATTCCATCAAGAGCAAGTTGTTCTAAAAGGCGACAAGACGTGGCAAATAGTGCCGATTAGTCAAAGTGAAACCAAATGAATGAAGAAAGTGAAAATGACGATGAAGAAAAGACGAGTCGAGCTGAATTGAAAGATTTGCAAGTGGGAATGGATTATGACCAACCGCTTTGTGATGAACAACATTCACTTCGCTTGTTCTTTCGCTAGCCCACTCAATTGTAACAACTCGACTCAATTGTACGATATCATTAACAAAGACAAACTTGTAAAAACGCATGGCCTTTCTATATCCTCTACTCATTAACACTTAAGTTAGACTATTACCTACCGATTCCATTAGCTTGATATACTCGGCCAAAGCCCAAATCGGAAAAATGTTACGGTACTGGCTGTACGATATGGCGCAATTATGGTTGAAAACACCACAAATAGTTTGCTGAGGCCAATCGCCATCTTCCTGTTGCATTTTAACAAGAAAATCCGCAGCTCGATGCAAAGCTTCATGGTCTTTCCACTTGGCTAATGACAGCAATAACAATGCCCAACCAGTAGACACAACAAGTCCTTCCTCCGACTGAGTATACACTTTGTCCTGCGAGGATTTATAGCTTTCACCCCAACTACCATCTTCACGTTGTTTGCTAGCAACAAACGCACATCCCTTCCGCATCGATTCACAATTTTCTAGTGTTCGGCCTGCTGTTACCATAGCATCTACTGCAAACCATGCCGCATAAAGGAAACAGACTCCCCAAGACCCATACCATGATCCATCCGCTCGTTGCATTCGCTCAATGTATGCGAGTCCTCGTTCTATAGATGAATCGATTACTGGGCATCTGGGATGTTCTGGAAATTGTCGCCGAAACTCTGCAAGTCCACACAATGCACTCGACGAACACTCAACATACGAGTAATCGATCATGATATTGCCAAAAACTTCCGAAGGGTTCAAATATTCCAACCATTCTGGACCGCGGGTCAGTTCATACGTCGCCCATCCACCGTCTGTGTTCTGGTAGCTTAATATCATGTCCACCGCTTCCAATAAACGTTCGTTTGAAATATTCGTACGCTTTTCGATCCATTTCGCTTCCTGCAACTTTAGCGCCGCTTTCAATCCTTCGCCTGTACAATCTGCAATCGGCCAGCCGTGGTCTACTGTTGAGAACGGCCATGCTCCTTTCGATATATGTCGATAAAATCGTTCTCGATTAGGTACATCAACTCGCACTTGTGTGATATCGATGAAATGATGAGCTCGTGCAAGTGTTTCTTTGAATGGAGACATGAACGCTTCACCTGCAGCGGTGAAAGCTTGTGACGTAAATGCAGTGTCCCATAACTGTGAACCATTATATCCCTGCATTTTCATGCCATCTTCTGCCAACCACAAATAATCCTTAAGTCGCTCGCGATGTTTCGCCACCGCTTCGCTTTCGGGATCATCGAACCATCGGCATAAAAAGTTGATCACTTTGTTCACCGGCCCGATATCGATGTAGTTCGTATTTTCGTCTTCCGCTTCAATATTTTTCAGAGTCTCATCCAATGCCATACGCCGAATTAAGCCCTTGAAAGGAAACCATATCTTTTCGTATACTACAAGTGCATTCCATAATAATCGTTGAATACGTGGACGTTCAGTATAGACATCAATTTCGCAACACTTTCCTCGATATTCCGACCATCGCACATCCGCATACTTTACAGGATAAAGTTCTTCGCGAATTTCACGAACCAGTTTCCCAATTGGACCAGTAGCTCGTTTGCCATACAAATGACTCATAGGTAAATAAACAACACGGCAATGACACCAAAATCGTGCTGGATGAACAGGCAATGCGTACGGCAGTAACCAAAACTCGGGTGTTAACGGATCTAAACCGTCCCAATCGTATACTCCAAGCACGGCCAACCAAAACTTGCCCCATCCAGGAATTCCTCCAACACCCCCGTGACGTTGAATCCAATCACGAGCAGCAATTGCATGAGGATCCGTAGCTGCAATCCCAAGCAATCGCATAGCGACATAGTTAAGACCAGTGCCAAACATAGTCGAATGATGCTCGATGTGCAAACCATATCCACCATCAGGGCGCTGATGAACACGAAGAAAACGAATCATCTCCGCAACAACTTGTGCATCCAACTTGGTATTGCTAACATGACAAGCAATTATCAAACCAGGGAGAAGAAACATGGGACCACCATAATCGCCGGCCCAATGACCATCACCACATTGAAGCGTAGAGAAAAATCGAGCGCCTTGAATAAGTGCATGGACAGGTGGTTTTGCATCTTGAGCGATAGCATCACACTCGTCGCTAGATGGAATATAAGCACCGAGCCCATTTGCACGAGCTTGTGCGCGCAAGATTTCATCACAAGCGTGAGCCGAGTTTCCTTCTGCGTAACGCTTTCTGGCAGTTTCGATCTCGATGTATTCCTCACAATCTTGCGAAGCAGTAGAGTCGTAATGCCACCATTGACGACCTCGTTCGTATCGAAGGCGCCACATCACAGAAGTACAGTACAGAACGAATGTGAAACGTAGTGTAGAAGGGTTTGATCAGTGGAGCACAGGTACGGTACAGTACAAGTACAATGTTTCACATCTACTGGATAGGGTAAATGGATTGCCAATGTGTGTGCGTGTGCGAGATCCTCACCAGTTGCAGAAGGTGTATGCAGCTCGAACACCGTATTGCTGTGCATTACAAAAAATAAGCGTAGCTGCTCATTTCACATCTAATTCTTAGTTCACCAAACAGAGTGCGGCATTAAAGTAATATGCACAATTTGTGTCAGTTATATTTCCTAAAATTGGTATTGCACACAAACCATACAGATTCTAACTGTATAAAGTTGCAGTTTTACAATCAACGGTAGAAGTGTGTTGAACTACTTTGTGGATTTGTTTCCAAGATGGGATACCTCGCAAATTTATCCATAAATCTAATTTCTTTAATACCTCCCTAAATGTTTGATCCCGCTCATACCAATACCCTGGGCACTCGCGGTCGTCGATTCGTGCTTTAACACATTTCACGACAACGCCACCATCACGTGCTTTTGACCACTTCGCGATGGGATCCACTTTGTCGCAACCAAGCAGCAATAGCGCTCACCAATCCCCTTCTGACTTCCGAGATAAAGTTTCTAAGTTTTTAGCGGCCTCTGCTGTGGAAAGCGAAAATGGGGCGACGACGACGTCAAACCCTTCCGACCCGACCCCCTCAAGTACAACAACAACCGAAGAAGTGACGCCATCGTCGGATAAGCCACTCGAGTCATTTTCCGCAATTGTGGACAAAAAGATGGACTCGCGGTCTGGGCCTTGGTGGTGGAACTTTGAACGCTCCGAATTACCGAATCCCGGCTCCTACGATGAAATGTCACAAGATGCTCAAATAGTCCTTCGTCAAAACCTTATTGAGGGGCTTCAATTTAACATGATTTTGCCACAAACCGCCCATCTTGCCACGGGAATTGCTTTTGATATGGGTGCCAAGGACCGCCCCGGTCAATTTGGTCTTCTCGTGAACTACTTCACTAATTCGTTGGTGGTTATGTCCAAGTTCACCCCGAGCGACTGTGCTGTGAACGGGCGGGTGTTCTATCGACACACTCCGAATCTTACAAGCAAGATACAAGCTACTATCGGATTGACGGATCTTGCCGAGTCAAAAGGTGATTTGGAGTTGGATTATCGTGGTCCAAGCTATTGTGGTCAGCTTAAATTTGCGGGTGGTGGCGTTTGTGCGTTATCGTATTTGCAATCTGTGACCCCGTGGCTTGCGTTAGGCGGAGAAGGTTTCTATCAGACCAAAACTGCATTCTCAGCTATTACATTTGCGGCAAAATACTTTCACGGCAAAGATACAGCCTCAATTACTGCAGCAACGTTTGGTCCGATCTTCGCTACATATTGTCGCAAAGTGAGCCAGAAGACATCGTTGGCTGCCGAATTATTTGTTGATAGTCGAAACCGAGAGTCACACGTTCAACTCGGCTATCGGTTTGACTTGAAACATGCCACATGTACCGGAGTGGTAACTTCAGAAGGTAAAGTAGCAGCGGTTGTCGAGGAGAAAATCAACCCTGGCTTATCACTTGTCTTATCAGGTGAACTTGATCACCAGAGAGAAGATTACAAATTTGGTTTTGGGGTGAACTTTGGCCAATAAATCATCCTGCTACTTACCAACCGTTCGCATGTAATAGTGACCAGAATTTTGTACTAAGAGAAAGAGAGGACGAGAAAGGGCTACCTCTATATTGAATAAAGGGAATCAATACTATCTTGTCATGCGTGAGGGTTACACATTGTTTTCGTTATTCGAGCTTGATCGACGGCTGACCTGCCAATGCTGACACGGAACCGCCTTGATACACAGGGGATTTGTCTGATATTGTAGTACGGAGGAAAAACGAAGGTGTTGTTTTTCGTTGCTGTCGTGAACGCGCACTAGGTTGGAATGTGTCCAAACGAACGTAAAACTAAATGAAACTGGCTGGGAATCGATTTCTGCGAACTGTGTTAGATGCATTGGCGACTCAGAGGGCATGTTGAGCTAGAGCTACACTACAGCACCTGAAGTTATGTTTGTAGTGTACTAGATGGAGAAAGGAAACATTGACAAATGTGCCGAGGTCATGAAACAGAACGATTACTGATAAGCATCGCCTGTGATTTTATCTCGACTGTTTAGTCTTCGCGAAGGAGAAGAGCCTCAGTCCGGTTCAGTTGCCCTTGACCAAGAAAGAAGATTCAGTACTCACGTTCGCGTTTCTGCTTGAGTTGAATGTTGAGTTCCTCCGCGTATTTATGGCCGTCGTCCGATAGGTGCAACGTGTACAACAAGTGTAATTTCGAGTACTATACAGTTTACAGTGGTATATGCCGATACCAACAGTGGTTGGCTGTATTTGTGTATATATGTATTTCAAATTTCTGAAAAAATAATTTCCAAAAAAAATGATGTTTAATAGAATATATCTAACTAATGCTTCTCTAGTTAACGTTAGTTTTTGTTGGTAAGCGTGCCCACCTACGACCGACGCATACACTTCTCTTTGCTCATCGAAGACGATATCGCCCAACATCGTCATCAAGATGACACGAAGAGGTCGGCAACGCAAGCAGCGAGGTATGTTACTATTCCTTCTTGTACTAATTGTCTTCTCGAATTCAAACTCTAACTTATTTCAATATAGAAGCGATGACTCAAGAGCCAGTCCTTCAACGAGGACAGCAAGTATTCAAAGTTGTATCTGTCCGTGGTCAGAATTTGTACGACCTCTGCGATGAGCACGGGAAAGTGCAGGTGTTTGAACTACCAGCTCGACTTCGCCATGTTGTGTTTGTAAAACCAGGCATGTTTGTGTTTGGTCGAGTAGACAGCACACGAGTCGAAGGCGCGATTAAAGGTGATATTGAGGTAGTTATCCTTGACCAATTTCTAAGCTCTCTTCGAAAAGCTCACTATTGGCCTGATAGCTTCGCTCTCAAAACACCAGCAAGTCGAGTTGTTCCTTCCGATCCTTTACCGCATGCACCCTCGAATTCACAGGCTTCGATTGACAATGGCGGTGATAGTCGTAATGACAACGACGAACATGAGGACGACGACTGGTTAGCAGCAGGAAATCCAAATAGAGCTTCATGGGCACGTTACGAAGTATCATCAGAAGAAGACAATGAGGAAGAAGAAAAAGAAACATAATAAGAATGGCTCTAAAACGTTTAGAAGCGCCAGTATGTAAACAAAAGGACGAACGAATAATAGTTACAGTTATCTAGCGTCAAGAAGTAGAAAAGTGAAATCTGGTGCGAGCGAAGTTCCATACTTCTCATATACAAGTCGGTGCTTGGACTGTTGACTGTTCGAACTTACCAACAGCCACCGTTGAATCCGCGCCAACAACCCATTACCGAATCACCGAGCCGACGATTCTGTTACGCAGACAGGTACAAAGTCGTTCCGGGTCAGCTACGCACAATCAATTCATCCCTCTCACGCCCAGTCGCCTTCGACATCGCGCACACTCTTTTCTAACCGACTTACTTCATTTCGATAAGTTTTCAGCATGGCCTTTCGCTGTTCAAGATTCCTTTCCATTGTCTCTTTTGACTCCGTGGCAGCACGCAAGTCTTTCTCGGCCTTTTCCCTGCGCATGCTTAGACGAAGTCGCTCCTGAGCTGCAGCTTTACCCGGTTCTGCAATATCTCGTTTTATCACGAAAAGTTCATGACGAAGTTTGTCCAATTCACATTTGGCTTCGGCGACTTTGATTTTTGCAGCTACTAGAGTTTTCTCCTTAGCATTGAGCTCAGCCTCGGTCGTCAGTTCCAATATCTCCACTTGACGTCCTAATACTTCCTTCCTTCGCTCAATTTCCGGGAGCTGGCTCAAAATGCGTTTGGCCTCCAAGTCAACCGCAGCAAGAGTTTTTTCAGTCATTGGGGTTAACAGCGCAAGATCCACGAACCCACTACGTGCGGAACGAAGAGTTGCTATCTGTGACTTAAGCGTTTCTTCTAGACGAAGATGGCGCTCCTCCTCTGCCAATTCATCCGGTGTCCTCCACTGCAGGTATGCATCTCCCTCCGGGATAGCTGCCACGGAGCTGCGCACAGACTCGCTAGTAGTAGATTGTATGCGCTCTTTCTCCCGCGCAATCTCCTTCTTGCTTCGCTTCTTCTTCTTTTCTGAGGATCCATCAGTTTCACTGGATCTACTCACGTCCAGGTCGCGTTCGGAGGAGGTACCAGCTTCGCTCTCCCCTTCCTTCCTTTTCGATGGCTTCTTAAATGCACGATAAAACGAAGACATGGAAAATAATCCAAATCCACCACTTCCAACTGACTTACTGGATGCTGGCTTTTTTCTAGACTTGCTGGATTTAATTGGCGTTGTAAGCTCAGTATTGGCAATGGTAGCGCCACTTTTAACTGATTCCGGTACACTGCCCATGTCAACTGCCTTCTCTTCCACAAACTCATCCGCGCCAAACATCCTGCCGTCTTCATCCATTTCAAGATTAAGTGTCTCGCTTCTCTGCTTTGGTTGATGAGGGATAAACTGATCACCGGACTTTTCCACAGATCGATTGATATCAATCTCGTCCATAGCAGGAAAATCTGGAACCGGTGAAGAAGAATCTCCAGCTTGTACTGACTTACGACGACTGAATTCACCAACATCCAAGTCTTCTAAGTCATTCTCGTTCATTTGTTGTTTAACCGACTGCTTTTCTGGTAACGTTCTCTTTTTGCTTTCCATAACGTCTTCGACATCAGGAACATCAAGTGAAGCTGACGAGAGCTCAATATGTCGTGCTTCATCGTTCGATACTTCAGGAGATTTGGGGTCTTCTTTCGACGTAGACTCCCGTTCAAGCGGATCTCGGGGCGAGTCAACCACTTCTTCCTGAATTACTGACTTCGATAGAGGGCTTCTCTCGCCTTTAGACGGTTCCGGAACAGATTGTGCATCATAGAACATGTCGTCAAAATCATCGGAACTCGGCGACGATGGTTTGTCAGCGTACATTTCAGGATTTGGGTTACTAACTAACTTGTCAATAACGTCCTTGTTAGGCAGTTCTTTGGAACTGACAGGATTTTCGGTTCCATGTTTCTCCTCGGATTCCATTGAGGGCTGAGATGGGTGACTGATATCCTGGTCCGGGTCGTCGAGGTAGTCCTCGACAGCTCTCGGTTTCACAGAAGCCACCTCAGTCGACTTATCGACTTCAGCTTCCTTCCCAAAAGGACCTTCACTTTTCGCCTCCGGATTCTCTATTGGTTCCACTGTCCCCTGTTCCACTACTGCTGTTTTTTGGTCCACCGATTTCTTCACAATGGAATTACCAAAGGCCGCAAGTTTGGCTGCGAACGAAGATGGTTTGGGTCCTTCGTCTCTTGTAGGAGATGAAGAGTTCTTGGTTGCTTCCGAAGACTCGTCGGCATCAAACAGAACAACACTTGTGGCGGCCGTTTTCCGAGCCGATTGGCTATCTTCAGTTCTGGCATTTCCATGCATATCATCAGATACAATGTCAGCCTTCTCCGCAAAAAAGAGAGCCTCAGTGGAGTCGTTGGTAAGTGAAGGCTCGACATCACGCATCTCGGTGGTAGCCTGATCGGTAGATTTTAAGTCAGTCACTTCGGTCGCAGGTTGTGCGATGTTAGACTGCACAACTGATTTAGCCACAATTGAATCATCGTCCATTTCACTTGTCGAATTCAAGTTGACCTGAACAGGTCGTTCACTGGCATCGAGCGTTTTGGGCGGAGTTTGCGGAAAAACTAATAGATCGTCCGTATCTTGTGTATCATCCATGGCTGTATCCATCGACTGTCGCATTCCAGGAACGGATACCATATTGTCTTCATCAGACTCATCGCGTTGCGAGGATGCCTTATTAGTGGCGAAGGTAGGTTCGGTCGGAGGGTCGTCGGAGGAACTAGGAGTTATGAGACTTGTATGCACAGCGACGTTGGTTGGGTCAGGTTTTGGGCTTTGGGAATCGTCCATTACGTCATCGGTAAAGTGAGGTTTGGAGCTGACATCGATCATGTCATCATCAGAAATTGGGTCTAGCGAGTCGGTGAGCGGCTGAGTAGACGCCTCACTCATGTCTTCCTCTTCAGACGACATTTCCTCTGCTTCGATAATGTCCATTGCCTCATCGAGCTCCTTCGCGTGTAACCCACCTAAGACGATAGCGTCAGGCGAAAGCGGAGGGCGCTGTAGCACAACATCATTGTCGGAATAGTAAATAGAGTCATCATCAGAACTGGGAAATTCAACTTCCATCTCAATAGTGAAGGTGACGGGGGGCGGTTCGCCACACAAGAGAGATTAAATGTCCACCAACGACGGGAATGCAAAGGTGAGAATGAACACACCACAACAGAAACAACAGACCTGAACGGAACTGAATAGAACAGAACAAGAGCACGGTATTTTGCGTGTCACAGTTCAGTCAGCACAATCGCGCGTCGCTAGGGCAGCGAGAATTGACAGTTTAGTGCAATAACTCTACAAACAAAGGGTAGGTCAATAGGTCAACAAGGTGCCCTGGAAGCAAATTGCCGGTGGACGGGCGAAGCAGCCTCGAGCGTTCGACACGCTATCCAGCGTGTTACTGTGAGTGATTACGTAGAGCGTAATTCGCCTACGGTACGTTCAGTTCAGTTCATCATCCTATGTGTGTGCTCCACTGTCAAGAGTGAATTGCCTGACACGTGGCGCTTGGGATTGTCCTCATTTGTGCATAATCAAGTTTTAATGCACTCTCATACATCTCTCCATATCCCAAACTATAGTATTGTGCTGTATGGCCACGCTGAACTGTACATCCTCCTCGACCTATCCGTGTAATTCATTACTGTACTGTAGGTGAAAACTAATCAAACTCTTGCGCGCCAACACCTAAGCGTTATCCTGTACTGTACGTCCCGCGTTTATCCACGTCTCTCTTATTGTTAACAACCTTGCCACTGTGAGTGAGTGAGTAAGCGAACGAGCGAGCGGAACAGCGAACGATCGATCGAACAGAACACTCCTCATTAACTACAGTAAAACCAAAACTATCTACGATTAATCAGTTATGAAGATGAGGTAACTCGTGATACGATGATGAAGTCGCTGCTGGTGACAGAAGCGATGATACTGTTACACGCGACGAAGACACTCGTGATGGTTGTTGATGCTGATGTTGATGTTGATGTTGTTGATGCTGCTGTTGTTGTTGCGGAGGTGGTGGCGCTCCAAGCGATTGTACTGAAGGTAGTAGGTCAAATCCTGACAGAGCGCGACGATGTGACATTTGGTTCTGCCAGTTACGAGTGTACGACGATGAGTGCGTAGTAGAAGCTGTGAAGGACCTCAGATTTTCTGCGGAAGGTAGACGCGCACCAAGCGAAAAGTTGGTAGGTGGAGTGCTTGGTGTTCCTATGCTGCGTGAACCGTAGCCACTCGAAAAGTGATACAGTGAAGGCAATGGCGATGCACCTGCGTAACCACCGACCGGTGTGCCTGGACGCGAATCTTCTCGCGACGAGTCAAATGAAGATTGGCTTGACGAGTCGAGGTAGCCATATCGCGAAGGCAAATGCTGTTGATAGGATCCCATTGATGACTCCGAACCATACCGCGGCAAAAACGGATTCGATGTTACAGATGATTCGGAGAGGTCTGAGTGATGCCGCTTACTACCTTGGGACTCAGATCCATCATCACTAATACGCCGCTTAGGTCGTCGTCGCGAGCTGGACCGTGGTCTTCGGGAAGGTCCCGCTCCAGAACTTGACCCACCAGCCGCACCGTTCGACGGTCCACCAATGCCACCTACACCAGTGGCGGTGTCGTCATCGACATTCGATTGATCCGCTGACGTAGGCTGTCGCCCTTGTGGATTCCAGATAAATCCAATTGCATTCAACTTGGCTTCTCGATCTGGGTGCAATTGACCTTTTCGTTTCCGTTGCCGCTGAGTGTTTACCCACCATCCAAGTTCACCTGCATTGAATGGGACCCGACAATCGCCCACGGCAGCTTTCCACTGTTGAAGTGCTTCGAACTTCTCATTCCATTCCAAACTGGGTGTATCCCAAACAAAGCCGAGTTCGTTGAGACGTTCTTCGCGACTGGGAGCGAGCTTACCCTTGCGCTTCAATTGGCGTTGTTTGGCTACCCAAACGCCAAGCTCGCCGGCAGCTATGGGAACACAAACATGCTTATTAATTTCGCGATATTCTTTGAGGCGTTCATAGTGTTGGTCCCACGCATTATCGTTCGTATTCCAAACGAAACCAAGTTCGTTCAGTTTAGCCTCTCGATCAGGCTGAATAGCGTTTTTCTTGCGCAGTTCACGCTGACGTGCAACCCATCGTCCCAAGGGACCTTGCGCTTTTGGTACACAACAATTCCCATTCACCGCACGATACTGAACGAGCTGCTTATAACGCACGCTCCATTGCGCGCGTCCAAAACTCAGCATTGAAGAGTAACGGACAGTTGAACGAGCGAGCGGACGACGGCGCAGAAAGCTGTAGAGCGTGCTCGAGCAGATGGGATCGACACAATGCGACAAGCGGTAAAAAGCGCATGACGCAAGAAACGACGTACTTCAACACAAATTATGTACTATATTATGATTCACTGTACGCACTCACTGTACAGTACACTGTGTACACAAATGAGATCATAGCATGACAGCCTTGTATAGCTCCATTTTTGTTACGGAAATTTGGCACCTCGTTCTATTCCTCGTTTCGTTTCGTATCGTATCGTCGTTCAGTGCTCGTTTTGTTGTGCTGCACACCTGTTGCACGTTGTATTGACTGTGAGAGTGGCAGCAGACACATACACTGCATCGTTTGGTTCGTCGTTGCGTAGGATGACGATCCGAGCGGCATTTTCATTGTTCGGACCAATTCCAAGCGCGCGACGGTACACTCCTAGAGTAATATGCTCTCGTCGTGCGCCTACGCGTTGTTGCAGCAACAAAGCAACTACAGCTACCCCTGATGTTTTCGAAGATTCCCGATACGACACGCGTGCAGAAGCGATTGCTCGTTGGAATGCTGCTGAACTCGCGGCTGCTGGTGGCTCACAAGCGTTTTTTGCTCGTCTTGGTGGTGGAGTGGCTGCGGCGTTGAGTGAAGTGTACCCCGAGGACGCACGGTTATTCATAATTTGTGGCACAGGACGTAATGGACAGGTAGGATTACGAGCAGCGGCAGCTCTTGTGGCTCGAGGTCATTCGGTTTGTGTTTATTACCAGTCGGAAAAGCTACCAGAATCGATTGAACGAGCAGGTGTGGACCATGTGTCATTCATACCTAGCACAGCGGAATACTATTGGGATGTTTGCGTGGATGCGGTGTTTGGAATTGGATACGACGGAATGGCGATTCGAGATTCAATGTGGCCTGCATATTTCTTTTTGATGAAAACGAGATTGCCAGTTGTATCAGTGGATGTACCTTCAGGTTGGAACGTTGACACAGGGCCTCGACCGGAAGATATTGCGCCAGATGATTTTGTTAAGCCACGATTTCTAATATCACTTGGTCGACCGAAACGATGTGCGAAACAATTCGGTGGTGCATTGCATTATGTGTTTGATTGGGAAAAGACGGCAGAAGATGGCGCTAAGCAAGCGGAACCACAGTTATTCGCATCGAATGCACGCTCATTCCTCGGAGCAAATGGGGAAGTATATGGGAAACCAGGAATGTTTGAAGCGACACTGTTCACGAAACGAGCATCGAAGCGCACGTGGGTGTATCCGGATTCGGACGATGACGATGACATATGGGATGAACTTGAATAAATCAATAAGGAAGAGATGGTGTGGATTTGCAGAGGCGGAGGCGGATGCGGATGCGGAGGAGGCAGTACGGTAGCAGTTCGAGCAGCATAGAGATCCAAGATACCGTATCGAAGAGAAAAAACGAAGAAATTCACCACAATCACGAAATCGAATCGAACACCTCCACACTACAGTGCCAGTAAGATAAGTGGACAGATGGAAGGAGGTACCTTCGGTAGGATAGTCGAAGAGTTGCAGCAGAGAAATCCTGCATCACTAATGAGTGATTGCGATTGCGAACACATTAGTGCAATTTGAATGGAGACATAAGTTAGAAGAGTACAGTGTAGGTTGAAAGGATAAAAATGAAGCATGACAATGGCAGAAGTGCTCAAGTTGGAGAAAGATAGTTAATAGAGTGCCGTATGCCCATCGTAGCAAACAATAATACGGTACCGTAAGAGAACATTAACTACAGTCCTGTAGAGTTTCAATTGCATAAGCAAGAAGTGGATGAGGAAGACATAAAGGAACTCGAGAGAGCGAACGTGATCGTCATGACACTCGTAGGAGGCCTAATGGGACGAAGTAGGTCGTACCGTACGGTGCAATACAGTTGCAGATACTGTATTGCATGGCATGTACTGTACCAATTGTGTATGATACATGTATTAAGTGCAAATAGTACAGTACAGTACAGTACAGTACAGTGTTTAATTTGTGTAGAAAATGGGTAATTATTTTCATGTTTAATTTTTGATTCAAGTTACAGTTAATGTATGATAGCGTGCAGTAGTGCGCTGTTGTTGGATCAATATTCTAAAATTTATATTCAAAAAATAACATCCACCTGAATTGTGGTCTGTAATCCTAAACTAAGAAATTTTTTCTAAAAAACACACATGGGCCATCACACGTCATCATCGTTGCCATCCACCCGCGCCATGACCAACGCACTCAACCAACCGCATATCCAGGTATGTGTTAGTATTACTACCGCACTGTTCCGACTGCAACTTTCAACCGCGCAATTGTGCGTGTTGTGTTATGTTGCTTGCTTCTTTTTTTTGCATTTCCACTTTGAATCTATTGTTTTTCATCTAAACTGTACTGTACTATACTGCACCATCTACACTATCCACTCGGTCCACCTGCCCACTCATCACACTCACTCACTCACTCACTTACTGGCTCATCCACCCCACCCACTAACACTCGAACCTGCGCGGTACAGTACTACTGTACCACCACTACTCATCTATCAAACATTAATTATCATCACCCCCACCACGAACACAACGATTTCAGTACTCAACGTACCTCGTTGGTGAGGTGGTTAGGTGCACCACCTGAAACCATTGTGCGAGACTTACTCTCGACAATCTTAAACAATCACCCTGGCCGCAGATACACAAGTCGTTGTGCGGCGCGCGCGCAGCTCGCGCGCGCCGCCATCCAAACTGGCGCGTCTTGATTCGAACGTCGCTCCAATTTTCGATATGGGCGACTCGGATTCGGACACTTCTAATGATACCACGAGTGCATTAACACCGCAACGTATTTCCGCCATCGCTGCGCAGCTTTCTGCGCAATCCTCGCAATCTCTGGCATCTCTAACTCGCGCCAACACCAAACGCAATGGTGGTTACACCCCTTTCGTTGCTGGTATCATGCGAGTGCTGCGGCGTGTGCGAGTGCCACCGCCACCATCCTCGCCGACCAGCCCACCCTCGCCATCGACACAACCTCGACCTCGACAAGTGTCGTTCGCGCCCACTCTTACTATACTTATTGTCAAATCTGACCGCTCTGGTCTGGATGTCACTCATATTCCGCTACCGCCGGACCGCCCTAACTCAAAGCAACTGAAATCGACTCTTCGCCGTACTCGTCCCTCGCTTAGACGGCTAACATTGCCTGACATTTCGAATGTGAACGGCAATAGAAATGTTGCATATCGAACGCCTACCCCTCGCGCACTATCTGTTCGATCTGCTTCTTCGCCACGTGCGCTTTCCGGTCGCCGTGCGCAATCTGATAACTTTTCCGCACGAGTCAATCGGTCTGGTGCTACACAACTGAGGAGAGAACGACCCGGCTCGGTTTCACTACCAGTGCGTTCGGCCTCGTCATCGTTCGACAATCCACCGAATGCGTTGCGCCGAAGAAGTACACCACGAATTGAGTCTGGAATGTCATCGGCATCTACGACATCCACAGACTCATCGGCGATGCGTACTGATTCGGACTCACTACGGAATCTGAAGCGGCATAGTAGTGCAGTTGTGTCACCTAGCAACTCGCCCAAGTCGATTCAAGATCAATTGGCATTTTGAAGTTGCCGCCACTACACCACTAGTTACTTTGAAGTTTAGTAGGTCATGCAACCATTACACAATCTCCTAGTTTTCTTAGGTAGACGATGCGTTTCTTACAACGCATTCGCGCTATAGTGGTGGTGAACTTCGCCGCCACTACTGCGTTTCTTCCTGTTGCGAAAAAAGTAAAAACTGCACAGGAATCGAACTATTGCGAAACCAAATCAGTATTGTACTGTACACCTGAATCATTAGATTGCTACCCAAGTAATTTCAGGGTATGCGACTTCAACTACACTACACTACACCAAAGCGAGCCATGATGAAGGGCTGATAGGCACGCACAATTGCACACAATGCAGTATCTCGCAGTGTCTGTCTGTCTCTTTACCTCCATGGCGAATAGGGATAGGCAACACAGTACGGGCCAGTTCATCAGCATACTGTAGCCTACCACAGATTGTCCAGACTAGAAAGGGTGAGGTCGAAGAAGAAAAAGATAACCGGATTGGATAGCCGCAACCCTACGGGGTACAGAACCTACAGCGCTGTACAGTACAATAAATTTACATAGGGAAATGATGACGTAAGTAAACGTGTGCGTGTTGGCCGAGAGAAAGGATCAAGCAATCGGCAAACTGACACAATACAGTAGGTGAGTCAGTGAATGAATACTGTGCAGTACAGCGAAAGGAGTACAGCACTCTTCAATGTGCTGCCGCTCCTGGATTGGCATTAGGACGTGTGGGTGATTGTGGTTGGGAAGTGAATACTGTACCGGTAGTGTACTGTGGAGCGATCGATTCCTACTCAATATTTATCGCACGCTGCGTGGCAATTTCGAATCATCCCATATCGCTGCTGATGTCTGCAACCCCCTTCGATTTTACTCCTAGTGTTCATGCTCCTGAGTGCTTCACCGACACTACCATCACCATCACCACCACCGACATTGCTACTTTTTTGCCAATTGTGCACTCTCCACCGCCAACATTGCCAATCGGTTGGTTCATGCCGCCGCCACTCCCACTCCGCTTGCTTCCGTGACCGCTTCCTACGATACTGTCCTGTGCCGCAGCACCGAATCTTACTAACAAGACAGATATGCATAGATGGATCGATGGATGATCACTTTATCGCGAGAGTCAAGGCAAAGACAGGAGGTCGAGACTGGTGCAATCAAGACAGAAGTGCTAAACCAGTATTTTACGTAGGATAGGTAGGTACTGCACTGTAGGTAAGTCCTTGGGTGATAGGTGAAGTGTGAATAAGGAATAGTAAGTTGCCTTACTTCCGTATAGTCATCAATCGTCAAATAATTCTTGGGCCAGTTACGGAAATTCCGTGCACATGAATTCGGTCTAACAGTAAATTTAAACGTTTGTGTCGTTCCCTAAATCAGTCACTCGGAGTAATTCGCTCTTTTCCGCTATTGAGCCAACAGATTTCGATACACACATGACTGACATTTTCACATTGCTTCGTGGCAAGAACGTCATTTACATGTGGATGCCGTGCCTAGCATACGAATAATTTCAGGTACCATGTCGATGAGATCTGCGTCAATGTATTTGAGAGAGGAAACAGAGTGGTTGTGAAATGCAGCTTTCACAAAGGTGCTTGTGGCGTAATGGGACCTCGCAACTACGAATGCATGTTGGTACAGTACATCGTGCAGGGTACCGTACCGTACTGGATTTTGTTACTGTCTCTTGTGCTTTGACACAGCTTACAAAGTTTCCTAACCATGAACAAGTACTCTTTCCCCATATTCGAATATTGGCCTTATTTAACAGCACAGCACAGCTCATGAGAGATGGGAATCCCTTTCAGGATGGGCTTCTGTCTTTTCTGAAGCATTGCAATACGAGTTTGAATCTGAGATAGATCAGTACTGCTGATTCTGATGAACAGCATCCGGTCAAATGCGGTACCAAATCATGACAAAATACAACAGCAGGGATTCAAACACTTTGTCTGAGTGCACTACTGTGCTACTGTATCAATGATCGCTGGTCAATAAAGCAAACACCAGCCTATCATTACAATACTTGTGGCGCAACGGGATAAAAATTCTCTCCATCTTACAGTATGTATGTGTAAAACTAGGTAGCACATTCAGTTGCAGTTCCGAATGATTTTATTCTTGTGGAACGCTGAATTCCACGTGGTTCACATCATTCGGAAGCTCTGTGTTTACCTTCTATACAATACGTTCAATTCCTGGTCAGATATGTTGTATGTCGTATGATAAGTGGATTATGTCGCATATGTATCTCTTCGTATACAAAGTCTTCGATTCAGTTTTTTCCGTAAATTCTATTCTTTTACAACAGTTGAATTAATCTCTTTAATTGTGACCAACTCAAAAGTAAAAAGGTTGAGGTTACACACACGACTAAACCATTTGTAGTTTCCGGTTCTCGGACTATTTGTTTACTTCGCTTATTGGGGACAATCTAACTGGAGTGAACCATATGTCCGTATTCTCAAAATAATTTAGATGTGTATATTTGATGTTAATTTAGCATTACAAATATGCGTAAGATTTCAACAGCATTAAAATGTATAGAGCAGCTTGTTTGGGTTGAATTTAAGATTTATTTATTACCTATCTATTTCTCACACATGCTTTTATCAGAATTTGGATTATTAAACGTTCTCGAAACTGAACTTATATTTGAATGTTTTAAAAAACACAAACGCTCATTCTGAAACAGATTCTTATCCCTTATGATCTCTGATTGTTGATAAGGCCAATAAGTACCGGTTAAATAAGCACAGCTTCTTTGAGTATCGATATTTTAAGACGGATAACACATTTAACCATATAATTTAGAAAAAAAACATGGACTGTAATCTATAACAGTATCTAATCTCATACCAAACGGAGTGCTAACTACTATAAGGTCGATATTGCAGTGCAATAATATTTGGTATTTCCTGATATCGGATCTGTTCTCTCCGTTTCGCATGGACGGATCAAGTTAGGCGGGAGAAACTGATTGGTCATCCGAAACTGGAATTTACTTAATTAAAATTGATTCGAATGGGCAATCCCAGCAAGCGTGCTTACAGATGTCTGAAAGACAGCAATGTTATCCGAATTGGAGCTGGAGTCCTCTAATTTTACGTTGAGCTGGAGTTAGTGGGCTATATTCAACGTACCTGATCCTTACAGTGACCCAGAAGGAACATTAGGAGAAAAAGTGAGACCACAAGTAAACCAGCAGAGTTAGGGGCCTCAGTTTTCACGCCTACTTAGTGGAGTGCCATAAGTTATTATCAGCTAGCTGCTAAGGACGGCAGATCGAAGACTCACGCGTCACTCTCTTCTCAACCCTTTAACCAAACCGTCTTTGTTGCGAGGTGCCGTACTGCGTCGCCCAGGAAGGAACGAGGAGACTTCCATTTACTCCAACAGGAACGCTTCAGCATCCGTTATAGGAGTTCGGCAGTCGTTCTCGGACGGTCTACAAGTTTGCTGCCGATTACTCAATTTAGCTATCCTGGGGCCGGAAGTCGTTCTCGGTTTCCCAGTGACTCATCAAGAATCGCTTGGCCAAAAGCCGAAACACCAGTGGATATCACTCGTTGACTTCCAGGCTTAAAGGGACTTCTACCACTGTTTTTGCTATTCATTGTGTAGTTCCATCGAGGATTGCACTACAGATATATTCCATTACTGAGAGTTGTATGCGTCTATTCTAGTAGAACCAAATCGCTATCGCAACGTAGTACAGAACTATCCCATAGTCATAAATTATTTATAGATTGCTGCACATACTGTATGTAACTTAAATTTTACGCCCTGCTGAATAATACGAACACTGGATTTCAAGCCTTTTCGAAATATTCTATGTCTATTCTAATACAATAGCAGTTTGCTATCATCTCTGATTCCGCTGAATTAGTTTAAGAATATGCCGGCCTAGTTATAGGAAATGGTATGTTTGTGTAATTGATTCCAATCTTAATCTCATCTTGCGCTACTAATTATCTGCGATGGATAAGTCAAATGGTGTAACGGTGTATACGACTCTTGATAGATTCGTAATAGATTATCAACGAATAAGATCAATAATTTCTGTTATGATTAGTAACCCGCGAAGAATCAAGTTTGGGCCACCGAGCCAAGACTTAAATTTTATACTCGCAAGCAAGCGAAGAAGCAAAGTAGCAGGTATTATAATGGTCTCATGTACTGTGTGGGCACGTGAAAATAGGATTTTCCCTGGGCCAGAGAAATTGAAGAACACAGACTAGAGGTAAATTATCACTGAATTAAACAATGCCTCTTAGCTGTAGCACAAAATTGCTCTACATTGGTCTCAAAAAGGAAGCAGGCTTACCGTGATAACAGAGGGTACCAGTGAGGCCATGGTGTTTAACCGAAATCAAGACAGGAAAAAGTTTTTCTAATCTGACGCAAAAAGTTGTAACGAAGGACATACTAGATAGAGCCGATGCTGAGAAAATAACTACCCGTTTCAGAGAAGTATTCGGATTCTCTTTCGAAATGTATTGAATCATAAGGTGCCTAGACCAGAAGCAACGATTTAATGAGCCGTCAGGAATAAGACATAAAGTTTCTTACTCGAAAAAGTGAAGCTAAAATTATGGAGGGAGCAATATCATTATCTTTCGAGAAAACCGATATCCATTTTTTTGATAAATTAGAGAGAAAATATTAGTAAGTTCAGTCCAAATTTCAAGCTAAGTTTAGACTCTTATGTAAGGTCAAAGAGAGAGTATCAGTTTCTGCTGCAACTAGTGCTCTTCTACGAAGCCAAGCACTACATAGATGTAAACAAGTACTTCGTGGAAAATACAGGTAACGAGAAGATCATGAATATCTCTATAGGCCCACAGGATCTTCGAAGAGAATATGTTGTTCACTGGATTTCAATTACCTTCGAATTAGAGATTTGTATTGGAAACTGGAGAAGCTTCATCTACTAATTTGCAAAGAATCTCATAGCTAACGTTCAGCAGAACCTTTCCGTTACAAATAGTACAAGAAGCACTATTTCGTACATCGATATCGAGCCAGCTCTGAAGTGAATTATTACCGTTGTTTCCAGAGAGGATAGTAGCTAATGATTGTACTCAGCGCTCAGTGTTGGCACACAACTGCACTTATTTCTGTTATCTGGATGATTCATAGGAACAATTTTTGTTGAAGGAAGCGAACAGTAAGTATGTATTCAAGAGGCGCGTTAAGTGCCGAAGGAAAAGTTTCTTCAAAATGATGCGGGAGTTTCACTAAAAATGAGATGTTTTAGGACTAAAGCCTATATGGCTCGGATGAGGGCGTATCTGCATTCGAGAGAGATTTGAACACCGAGATTCCGTCGAAGCAACAAAAGGCACAGAATAACATCGAGAAAGACCTGAAAGTCAACAAAACTCTATACAAAATGGACAAGAAAACTTTAGTTTCCCAATCCAGGAGAAGATAGTATAAAACAAACGAAAATTACACAAATTAGAAGCGGTAAGTTATGACAGAAGTACTGGGGCATAGCTCAGAGAAACGTAGCCCTATCAATAGCATAGCACTGGCAAAAGCTGTAATTAAACTGTCCAAATAGATCTTGGTTAACTCAACTGTGCTTCCGAAGGTTTGTAGAGGGATTAATACATACTACAATTTAAAATTGAGTTTCAACGGAATGGACTATCTATGCTAATACATCTAGAAATGCATGTCGAAGTATATTCAGAGGATATTTTGATATTATTTTGTTCCGGAGCGTTACCAAGAATATGGCTGCGAAGTTAGTCGAGAGGTAAAACATTCAGATTAATTCGACGAAAAATCTTGATTAGCGAACAATGGCTCCGAACAGTTCCTGCCTTTACGTCACTAACACGTAACTCGTCTAAATTACTGCGAAGTAGAAGCGGTTGTAGGTCACGTCGTTTTAAAACTGCAATTGCATGCAACATATTTGTTACATTCCACAGCCATGTTCATTCGCCATCGATTTCACATAAACAGTGAGAGCTATCATCTGTTATATAGAGATTTATCCTCTCAATTAGCTTACATTTGAAACGCTGCAAGAGTAAAAATGAAGCAGAATTTCTGTTTGAAGAATCTGAGGCATATAAAAAGGAAATTTTTCTAGAAGTACAAAATCAAGACTCGATGAAGCGTCTGCCAGACCTATTAGTCCAGAATACCGACGCAGTGTACTACTGTGTTCTTCATTGTTTTCCATAGTCTACCAACTCGAATTCAATAACCTTAATATCCAATTCTTCTTTCGCTTGATCCCTACATATCAGCAAAAAGTGAAGATTGGCGAAGTTCTTTAGCTAGACTGTGGTTCTGAACATTCTACGTTTTTTCTCGTACTCCTCCTTGTAGAGAGATCAGAAACGTTATTTTAATGATTTAAGGATTCAAATGCCGAACCAAGGTCTTTTTGTTTACCATTTCTATGCACAGATCAATCTCGTGAATTGCGAATGAACCTCCGTGACGAGGAAAATTTAATGAAACAAAAATCTCGACAATGAAGCACGTAGATTAAATACAGAGGTTACGGAACCTTTTTGACTTTTCTGATGTATTCCCTCACCCTTCTTTCCTTACTATGCCAAAGATGCGACTGTCACAGCTCAGTATCTGATGTGAATACTCAAACCGTCGGAAAAACCTCATGGACAATTCCAAGTACGATTGAGACTAATTGACCACGATCGCAACGTACAAAGTTGCAATTCTTCCACTTCCACTACGAATCTACCGCTATCAATGCATGTTCCCTGTCCAGAAGCACACTAGAAACTACAAAGTATGTTATCACGTTCAACTGGTGATTTCAGATTCTCGTACTTTACAACTATTATGGAAGCAAGCCGGTATAGGTGAAAATGATGGAAAAGTGCCGTTGAACTACGGTGTCACTACAGGCTTTAACATCCTTGAATAGAAAAGGATGGATATACGGCAAATAATCTATTCCAAGCTCCAAGTTTGTGTGAACGAGGCACAAAGAGAGAAAAGCGCCATAGCATAAAGCAAGAAAAAATATTTCACTGAATTGACGGTCTCAGGATTCAATTGCACTCACCTGGTTTGAAATCAGAAAAATTTCATAGTTATTGAGACAAAAATCGTTCCCTGTTAGATCAAAAAGCACAAATTCATATCATACATTAACTGGATCACTTGCGTATTAAATCGTTATGGCTGACGGAAGCATGAGCAAACCTGCCAACGTTTTCAAAGTGAAAGTATTTGAAGAAATGAAGAAAGCAAGAGTCGGGAAGTAATGGGGTATTTCTCAAATGCACTGTAATGCTGAAAAATCATACTATTCTGACTGATCGCACTGAAAATGAAATTTTTGGTGGTTATATTAGTCTTCAGGCAAGTGTCGAAAAAGCGGAAATAAAGAAGCAGATGAGGATGTACAGTTTTTTTGAGATACTCTTTTAGGGCACTCATTTAGATCAACAGCGCACGAGAATGTTTAAAATCATAGAAAAATCGAACCATTGCTTACAAGTGATCGAAAACGTGAGTGTGGCGCCATGACCCCCTAAATCCCACTGGAGGGTAACGTTGGGTAACGGGAAGCAGAAATGACATGCTAATGTGAAAACGCGCTTCCTTAACAGGGGACAACTAGATTTGAGTACCTGACCCATTATTTTGAGTACTAGCATTTTAGGATTTTAATTATTTCGAAGGTACTGTAATTTTAGTTCGGATTTCGTAAGTAGTCCGAGGAATCTAATGAATAAATCCAAAGAGTTGTTCAACTCAAATCTGATCGCCTGAGGTGTTTATAGACTTCCTCAATCTCCTATGCTATTGTTTGGCGCTGCTACCAGCGAGACTAAGGGGCTCTACTCATTGTCTTCTTGCCGTATCCACCCTCAGGTGTATTTGTGGAGTAATTATTTCTCCGTGCGTGTCCTTTATAAGCTGTCGACGACCATGCTTTCACCCGCGATACCGTTTACTTCGCAGCCAGAGGGTAAGTACTCATACTAGAGCGTGAACTTGGTGCTGTTGGTGTTTTACTGTCGTACCATACCACTTGAGAGCTATCTGTAGTCTCGCATTCGTAGAGCAAATTTTTCTGGGATTTTATGTAGTGGTATTTCTCCTGGAGGATTGCAGTTCAGTGAGAAATTGGCTGGACAAGGATGTTTTTAGTGCACAAATGCTGAATATGATCACAGAACGGAATGGTTGCATTTAGAAAATAACTGCACTCGCTAAACCCTTGTTGCGTTTTGCCTATACATGTAACCGGTCCAGAGTCCAATGTGCGCCATACTTGAACCTGTAAATCTTTCAAATCTTTGAATACGTCAAATAACGTGTAGCAACGACATCCAGAACATACAAGCAACGAGTAAGTAATTTATTGCAGTGACAACAGCCCCTTCGTATCTTGGTTTAAAAGAAGGGTATCAAAAGAAAAATCTGGACTCTACCACAGAAGTATTTATGTTCGCGGATCTATCAAAGTTGCACTTGAAAATCACGCAAAGCGTGGTACTGCTATTTTCCGCCTTTAAATGTTTATCGGCCTGTTTAATTGCGAACAGTTCTAGGGTATGCACTCGATTGAACGGTTTTGTGCGACAATCCATCAACGTAATCCTCAATACACGATTATCGTCGAAGATTCGCATCCGGTAACTGTCCTTCACCTGGTGAATGTAGACGGAAAAAGAAAATTGCCTACTGGAATCATTTGTGCCAAGACCGATTAAAAGTAATCAAAATTGTGGTGTACATTGGCGTGCAGTGGTCTCTCGAGTAAACAAGAATTCGCTTAGACGATAGATCTGTTTCACTCTCATTCTATTAGGGACAAGGTGGGATCCGGAATGCAAGATTGATGCACACAGAAATTCCTGAAGAACCTATATATTTACATGTTGTAATATCACTAAAAGTCCCGTTAGCAGTATGCATTTCTAATTCATTCTAATAGAATAAAAATCGGAATCTTGGAGGTAATGCTGGAAAAGGGTAAAGATAGGAATAGGCTTATTGAACAATCAGAGGAAAGGTGATTGCAGAGACATAGCACTTAATGCAGCTATTAATGCACTAGCAAATAATATTCCCCCACGTGCTATTGAATTGACATCGTATAATTACTGTGACGGGCAAAGATAGACATGGGACATTTGCTGTGAACAGATTGCAATTCATTTCATTTTCTTAAAATTTTTAGACTTTTTGTTGGACTTGGACGGAGATGCCAGAGGTTGGGTTTATAACTGTGATATTTTCTCTCTTCATACTTGCCCTCGTTTTTACTTCCTAATATTTGTATTTCTTTCGTGCTAGTGGATAGTTCCTTAATTCTGTGTATTAAAATTCTTCGGATATATTCTAGTATTTCGAAATAATAACTTATTACGTAAAGATTTCTATGCATGTCTTCTGCTGTTAATAAGAAACCTTAAACGTCTATCGCAACGAAATTTTGATGTTTGACTAGACTTAAAAATTCTTTTAATCGATCTCTATGTTATTCTCTACTTGTTAGCTTAGTAAAATTTTACATGAATCAGGTCCCCACGAGTTTAATTAGTAAATGAATGTACGACCCAATATAATTGTGTACTTTGATGAACAGCGCAGGATTGTAGCGAGTTGATCTGATCAGCCAAATTGTCTTGCTTCTAAAGAATTATCTTATTTTCTGGATTCAATTGGTTCTACTTGTTATGTCTCCCTTAACCAGCTTTGCTAATAACACTGAGATTAAGTTGCAACATGAAAGACTTGAAAAAGTTTAACTAATATCCGCTGCTTGTAGTCATCAACCTGAAACCGATTAGTTTGAGCAGTTCTTTGGATTTATAATGTGTATTTGGATTATTTCGATACTCATGATAATAGTACACGAACAGATGCAAAGGTTTTGCAGCATTTCCGAAATAAGCTCACTGTCAATCAACTGTTTCACACGTTTCTATCCACCTGAATAGGCGCAATCATTTTATTGTTCTGTATCAAGTCGCAATAGTTTCTAATAAATAAAGAAAGACATGTCATCGGATGAAGCAATTAATAATGAAAAGGTTTGAATATTGGATTTTTGAGATACAGAAAAACATAAGGCATTCAGTGAATCAGAGACAAAAAGTAAATACACTGGAGAAATCATTTAGCCTAGTCCAGTACGGTGTATTCCGAAAACGAATTCACTAAGTGACCGTGTGTTCAAGAGCCGTAATACAGTGGTAAACTCCAATGGTTGGATCGATTGAGCTTTTTCACGGCTTAAACGCCGAAGCTAGACAACTTCAGAGCCCATGCCATATGGTAATTACTGGAAATTGGGGAAGCATAACCCCGCAACTTTTTGAAGCATAAGTTTTCTTGCCCATGAAAGAGCGCTTTTGCGACTTATGGATCATCATTGACGCAATACACTGATTATGATCAGAGCGTCTTGAGATGCAAATGTAAGGTCACGAAATTTATGAAGATATTTTAAACGAGTAACAGAATATTCTTTAGGTGTTAAGCCAAATCAATACAGTTAAGAAGGTTGCATGATTTAGACAGCAACAAATTTCACTGACAGAAATCACAACCATCAAATTCAATTGAAAAAAGAGGTCAGTTAAATAATTGGGCTTACATTCACGGCTCTAAACATACAAGTGCCAACGTTTCGATAGAGAAAGCAAGTTTGTTCAAGTTTCCTTCAAAAAATGGGCAGCATGTTCAAATTGTAAACAGACAGAAAGTGTCAAGCAGAAGAGTACGAGAAGTCGCGCATTCAGAGAGTAAGGAATAGATAACGAAACCGTACTTGAAATTTCCCGAAATCTATTCGAACATGTAGTACATAGACTCATTTATTCTGATGGGATGCTAAAATTCGGAGGAGAAAATGATATAGATGACAAGAATAGAAAAAGAAGATCAGACAAAGAGAATAAGAATGGAATGAACAAGTTAACCAAAAAAGAAGAGCAAAAGATTGTAAAAAGGCGCTAGAAAATGTTCCTTCGTGTCTTAGGTTTGGTAGGACACCCCTTCTAATCACAACGAGGTCCCAAGCCTTCGTTTGGCTGTGATTAGGAAATTGTGAAGATAATTGCTTATGCGCCGAGCCGCTCGCAATAACTGTCGCCTAGGCGATAGTAACACCAGAGTAGAGAGACGAAAGTTGGTTTTCTTGCACGAATATTACCAACTCCGGCTACCGCCCTCGCGCCCACGCGTCAGGTTGGTTTAGCTTTTGAATCGTTGTATTATTCGACGTGTGCATTTTGTCCGACGACGATTAAGTATGTAGAAATTAGTCAATGTAATTGCTAATCAATTACATTAGACTTCATCTAATTAATTAATTACTAAATTCTAAATTACTTATTCCGACACTTCTGAAGTTTATTTATTCGGTAGTGTGAAAATAGTTCTTCTACCGTCCATTTGTTCGGGACGATTATTTTTTTCAATTTATGTGTGATAAGAAATACATTGCTGTTTAGATATTTCGTTTAGTATAGATTTTATTTTTGGAGATATTCTGAATCCGAATCCCAAAAGGGATATGAGTTAAACGAATGATAGGATTTATAACTTTCTAAAGTCTTTTCGAAGTCTCTTAAATTATAAAGAAAGTTTTTGCAAAATCTGGAAGAAGCGTCTTGAATTTTCTAGGCATTAATAAAAAGTCTCTAAATAGGTAAATGTTAGATGAAGCAAAGACAAAAATTTATTCAAGACTTAACTATTCTTACCTTGCACATTAGCAACCTTTAAAAAGGAATGTCAATTATCGTCTTTATTACTCTTCAAGCGCAGTCGAAGAAAACTCGTCCAGTAAGAGTTAAGTTAAAGTCAAAACCCTTGGAATATCCTTCTGTTCTATCCTCACTAGGTTCAAAGCATGGAAATCATGTCTAAAATTACCGAACCTGTAGATCAGTATTTCAAACACAAATTCTTCGACAAAGGGAGCGAAGGCCTCGCATGAATTTTCAGCAATGTTTGAAAATCATGCATCGGATGTAGCAAATAGAAAACCCCATAGAGAAGCCAACTCAGATAAATTAGCTTTCACACACTGCCGTTTGCTAGTAGAGTTAAACTGTGACGTCATTTTGGAGATAAAATCACCACAGTTGTTTCCGAACGGCGCAATCTGAGCATGTTAGTAGCGCAGTGCTTCTCCAAAGAACAAATTGTGTACGTACTGACACTCTTCTTCGTGATACATCTTGAAATACCGGGACTGTAAGTCATATTGTACGATGAAATTCATATATTCTCATTATCGACTCTGCTATACTTTGAATCCTTATTCTGAAAGCACATTGCGATATTCATAGCGTTACGCGATCCATTGTTGTCTGGATCTCTTCTGGTCTTATTTGACACAGCTGGTGGTCTTGCGTCATGGTAATGAAGATGAATCTGTGAATCGGGGGGGGGGGGGGGTAAAAAACGCCAAGCAACAGTGTGATGATGCATACCGTAATGTTGTGGAACGTACACTGGGATAATTGACTGAGGCATGGGAACACCAGGGTGAGATTGAGGCATAATAGGGATCCATAATTGATGAGAATATCCTGAAAGGCTGATAGGAGACGCAGGAGTAACGGGGACCACAGGAAGCACAGGTAGGGCTCCACCCATCGTAGGATTCACCAGATGCAATTGAGAGTATGGATGCGTTAGTTGACGAATTGCTGCTATGTACTGGGTTAAGTCGTTATGTTCCAACGGATCTTGTGAGGATACTGGCCATTGAATATATAGTCGGAGTGCAGGATGCCTGAGCTTGAACGGCTGCGGTGGGAAAAGCAGGTGGAGAAGTGAATGATGAATTATAACTCAGAGGTCTTAGCGAATTAATACCGACTGAAGATGGTCCGGCTTGCGCAATTAGAGCGGCTGCTCCGGACGGTGCACCAGGATTCTTTGCATGATATAGAGGTTTTAAAGCGAAAGCTGATTTAAGTTCCGTCTCGAGATCATCGCCAAAATTGATTATCCAGGCAACCTTCCGAGAGTAGCGGGAATTCGCAGGCGGGAAGGGAAGCCCAACAAATTCATGATGCTTCTAGGTTTCATGCGGAACACGAAACAGGTGGTATATAGGATAGAAGACTTGTAAAAGAACATGCGGACTATACACTGTCTTCGAATATTAGAGAGTTACTTGTTGCGGTCAACGTCATTGCTGATGTCGTTGCGTAAACGGTCAAACATGACAGAGAAAAGCAACATGGCATGATGTTAATCGGAGTTCTTCGACAATTCCTGATGCCATGTATGAATCAGCTCACCTTGACCTTAGTGAAGCTCCATGGCATTCATGTTGGTTGCGAACTTTATTTGCGAATGTTGATAGGTAACCTTTTGGGACTGTCTGGTAGAGGTTGATGAAGTTGACGAGAAGAAGAAAAGAGGATAGAGAATGCGGTAGGTAGCGATTAAGTTCCTTATAAAGCTCGTTTTAGTTCTTACTCTGAAAACAGTAGTGGTTCCATTATTTGTACTGACTGTTATAACAAACATTAGGAGACAAATAGCTATAATCGGGCAGACTAAAATGAAAAATTCGATCTTGTGATCCTTGTATCCACATGGTGTTGAGAAGTGACATCTGAAGTTAAGCGAGAAAATTGCCAGCAGAAGAATGCTCGAATCTTCGAAATCATTCATAAGCACTGCTCGTTGAAAGATATCTAGCTAACTCGCATACCTTATCTGACAATGGGGTACTAATATGGATGTTCAGTAAACTTGAGGTCAAGTTAATAAGCTGAAATCTCGATTTCGCTCCTTTCTAATAGGATCCAGTGGATTTCAGATAGTAATTGAAAAACTTCGAATGATGGGTTCAGCTCTGTTGTGTACTAAAATAAAAGACGGTTGTAGCAAAAGCCTGATAGAAACGGAAACAGAATATCATATATATCTCACTCAATTCATACACCGTCTCTTTGCCTTCTCAGCTGAGTGGCTTTGTGCTTTGAAGTATGTGATTCGGTTTTTTGGAAAATCGTACTTGGACATATCTGACCTGTAATCAATTCTAATGTCTATAGTAATGTTCGAAACTATCGTAATCGCTTGTTCTGAAGTTTTAGTATCAGACGTTTCGGACAATTTGCCGTCATGGCTGGGCAGTGGGCCATAAATTTAAAGTGGACAGGAAAGGTCTATTTTTAGGCTTCCAATAGATCATACGTATTTTTCTCAATAACATCTCTTAGATTCATTAGACCACCAGATGCTTCCTAAAATTCTCAGAGCTGATTTGAGATCAGGGGATTTAACTACGAAACTTGCCATTTCTAGTATCTATTTCTAAACACTACTGGAAGTATTCAACTACATTGAAGGTTCTCTTCAAGTAAAAAATTTTCGGAACAATAGATTCGATCAATTCATTTCCGAAAATTGAAGAAAAACTTTGAAATTTGCAAATTTTACTATGATTGATCAAGCTTTGACTAGCTAACAGATTTAGTAGATCCTGTATAAGCTGCAAATAGAGATTTCTCGTGGTCGTCATCCTGAAATACTCATATGACGTTTCTATTGAAAGTCATTCGGCTGAGTTCAGGCATAATTTAAAAGCAAATTGATACGATAAAAAAAGTAGACTGTTTGCGTTGATGATTTCATGATACTTGCCCAGTACTAGTTGAGATTATTCGAACTGTAAAAAAGCTTTAAGGCACTTTGATACGCATACAAGTAGTATATTCAAACATCACCGCTCAAATCCGAGGGAAATATCGACAAGACGTTGTGTATTCTCGATGTATCGTAATGAGTCATGAACACTTTTATACTGTGACAATGATAATTTCTATAGTTGTGAAAATGTATCTAGTCACAAAAACGGTTCTATAATCGGGAACATTGGATTTGAAGCAAGCATTGAGTAAAAACTGTGCCAGCGCTCGTAGATTACTTTAAGTTCCTCCTACTGCAATTTTTCTTCGTTATTCGACAATGTTCCTCTGTGCACTCGATAAAATCAACAAATTAAAATCTAAGGCATGCGCAAAAGAATTCTTTTCTTGCACTCAAAGACCTTTAGTTCCACTTTAAATTTTCATGATAGGCTCAGTATCTCTGTGAAAATATTAGTGACTGCGGAATAAAATCTCATAGCACTTGGGTTTACTTAGTATTGAACAGATTTCAGTAACAACACAAACCTCTTGACTATATTTTTAATACATCGTAAAAGCAAAGACTAAGGTAAAGAAAGCATAGAAAGGGTAGCAAGTGAAATTGAGCGAATTTGATCATGGCAGTTGGAAAACAGTTACTCGCTTCGCAATTAGAACAACAGCTCTAGCGCTTTTGATTATGTTCCAGTTCATAGCGTTACTGTACTTTAGTATTATCTGATAAGTAAAACAGATATATTCTCGGAAAATGCAATCTCAGACTTGTCGCCTGGGGGAGAACAGCAACGAAAAGTTCTTCTTTATTCTTAATCCTTGACTTTTGCCGCAGTTTCGCTTGGATCACTACATCCACACACGATAGCTTATCAGGCGGAGTATAGAATAGTTTCGTAGTAGCAAAAATCACGCCGAGGCGTTAGATTAGCTGCGTGGGTAGGTATAACTTGGTAGTCGTGCGAGTAATGCAAGCTCCTGCTACCGTCCCTGCTGTTACGCGTCTGGCTAGTAGAGCAAATTTAAGCCTTCCGTAATTATTGGTCTTGTTCTAATTTAGTGGTCGATGGGGTAAAATATCGAAAAATGTGTAACGTTAACTTCTAACATATGTCTAAATCAATTAAGTTGAGACCCAATTAAGTTCTTAGTTAGTAACAAGCAATTTCGACAAATTTTATTTCGCTGCAATGTGTACTTTGAACTTGTTTCTTCGTCAAGAATATTTATAGTGGGTACACGCTTCAAAGCACAGGGACCAGAACCAGTAAAAGATGCTAATGAACGATGACAGCTAGTACGACAATGGCAATGTATATTTTTACACCCGGTAATTATTTAGCTAGTTGATAAATTACAAAGTTGAAAAGTAAAAAACAAAATACCAATCAACATAAAACAAGAGTACTCAAACAAATCAACGCTTAAGAATTTTTGTATCAGCTACTTGACCGCGTTAAAATTTTCAACCAATTTACATAGCTGTGGCTAAGCTGGCTTGGTCTTCCGGTACAAAAGTGGTCGTTTATCTTCTCTAATTTCTACAGCATGGAATTGTACAGTCCGATTGCAGAATCTGGTAAAGATGTTCGCCAACTATTATCTCCAAACCATTTTGAAAAAAACAAGAGGCGACAAGACCAGCTAAATATGCAATCACGCTTAAAAACAAGCTCTCATCTAGGTTTTGTGGAATCTACCTAGTATTGGGGAATGTTTTTCGGAAGACATAACTTAATTACAGTGGATCTTCTGCACGTTTCATTACACTAGTATTGAATTTATGGAGCAAGAAACAAACATTTGATCAGTTTCTTTCTAATCTCATAAAGTTTCTATTCACAGTAAACAGAATAATGCGCTACGCGATTTTACTATTTGGCTGCAGTACATAAAATTAACGAACAACAAGCATTTTTAGATTACATCTCATAATACATGTTTCAATTTTGTCTTAGAATTGCTTCTTCTCGTCTTTAAAATATAGGGTTCGAGTTTTTAGCAACAGTCAAGCATTATCCTATGACGTTTTCTAGACACTTCTGCATTAAATTGCTAAGGGCTCCTAAACATTGTTACTGTTTTATCGTACTTAAATGACACTATATCATAGCTTCACTCGCATGTTTTCGCTCGTAAAGTGCACAGAGACTCTCATTCGAATCTATTATTCTCGAGCCATTCCAGTTCCACACTTAAGCTCGGCAGAGTATTCAAGGGTCATATACCGACAGGAAAGCTCTTGTGAGTTCTCTGAAGAGTTTCTCATTCCTCAATATTCTTGTGCCTATCGTAGGCTGCGCTTAACAATCCTTCGTAGTTATGCCTATTTCTGAGTTCTCGTATAAAATTCTTGTAAATCTATAGTCCTTGACTCTTTTGATACATGCTAACTGGCTACCATCTAGTCTTTCTCTGTGTGAACTATTGCTATTAGTGTAAAGAATAATTTGATCTAGAAATGTAAACCTCTAATAAACACAAGTACAGCACTCAAGGAGGTTCGTTTTTTGCGTTATTTCCAATTGCACAATTTAGTTGAGGATCATTCTCTTAAAAATCATCGACCACCGCTTTTTCCACATACCGTTAACTTATATTGAAGCAAAAAAGAAACACAGGTCTTCGCTTCCTTGCTCGTCCTTTCGTTTACACATTTTTCACTTTTATCGAGAGATAAAGTTCTACGTAGTGCAGAAATGTCTGATTTTAACTTCATGCCTTAATATTTCTAGTCGATGTATCAGCTTTACCTCCTGGGGTAGAGAGAGAATGAGCTAAATTTGTAGATTAATTAAATGCCTCGTTTTTACTCACAGACTACGCAAAATTATGTACAGATATTTTAGTTGCACAATGCAAGGAAAATATGGCACAAGAGCTCTGTTCATGTTTTCTTTCCGTTCTTCTTCATATTCTTATACGGGAATAAGGGAGACTTCAAATCTATTTTCCTGATTCATTTTGGGTTTCCCTTTGTATTTTCCATTGCCATTTGGATCTATCATTAGTCGGGGTTTCAACAATTAATTCAACGTGAAGTCGTAACTGTGCAAGTAATAGTATAACTAAAGCTACCAAACTTCAATTTTGTTTTCAGGACTAAGTCATAAGAAGAAAATAGATTCCAACCAATCCAGACCGAATGCCACAAGAACTAGAACCAGATCTCCGATGAAAACAATGAATTCTCTTCCTGGCATTCCCTTCTCCTAAAGGTAAAATCGCTTGGCTCTGAAGCAGCTCGCGGAAGTCGCAATCCGAGCGAACTAAACGAAACTTACAATTCGTAGGAGTACATTGCGATAGTATAGCGTAAAGGGACCAAAAGAATTCTGGTTCTCTGAAAGAAAATCTAAACTCTGGTTACGTATCCAATAGCTTCTGCAAAGTTCAGTATTTTGCGTCCAGTTATACTTCTCCTAATCTTTCCTGGTTCATGCGTTTTTGTTCGATACATACATATGCATATCAAACTTAGAGTCAGACGAAAAAGCAAAAGACACGGTAATTATAAACTAAATATCAAACCAAAGGCGCACAAAAGGTTAGTCGATGCTCATACGAAAGCTCAGACAGTTGCTACATAATTTTCCTTTATTGAATGGCAATAGCATCAAATTATTCCTAACTTTCCCTTTCATTCGAGAGCATTGTACTTTCGGCACTCGTCTTCAATATTTATCGTATTGGCAACAACACGTGAAAACATTTCAAGACATCTCTCTTCGACGTCACCCTAATTCTTTTCCTGATTTTTATTTCTATTGCACAGCTCGATTCAGCCTCAGTTCTACTTTCTGTTGGGCCTAACATTCTTCTTTCTAAGGTGTATGTTCGACTCTGGAATCTCTGTCTTAACAGCTCGATCAATCGCTTTGTCAGTTCTTTCACGACTTCTCTCCAGGAAAAAAATGATAGTACTATTATCCTGCCTTGTTTTTCTACATTCATGCTCGATAATTTCTCTCTTTCTTGTTTTTTTCAGGCTTCACATTCTTCTTTTGAATTTATTCTTCTGCTTCTGTTTACTTTGAGAATTTATTTCCGATACAATGCCACGAGTTTCGATTTTGATGTAGCTAGCATTGACGTATTGCTCGGTGCCCACACAAATTCATCGAAACTTTTTTATTGTTTCTTGCCGATCCCCTTACGTATTCACATCTCAGCTCAAGATCTATTGGGTAATGGAGCAGTAAACTATCCATACTCATGTAGTGAAACATGGTTTTCAGCCCAATAGAAATGTCATTCATATTCTCATATATGCATTGTGAATAGTGTATTTTGGCAGTATAGTCCCCGATTAAATCAGGTCTAATAGATTCAGCAGTCTAATTAAAAAAGCCGAGACTCTAAATGGTTTGCTACTCTATTCCAGGGCCTAAAAAGCTCATCGCTATCTTACCATGTCGATAAATCAATAACCTGAGGATTCTCTTCCACCGGAGCATTCAAGTTCTGTGCTCAATCTAAACGCTAGCCGTTCTGTTCAAAAGTTTTCTTGGCATTACTTTTACTTCATAACGTCCCGAATGTTCTGCAGCTTTAATGTGCGTGATTTATTCTGATCCATCTCTTTATATCCTTTCCATGATTTTCAATTATTTCGAACGTACAGTAAGTTTTTCGAATTCAGCGGTCCTTCTACAGGGTCTGCCGAACGTTCGCTCGGTTTCGATACAACTCTTTCGTCATTAATTCATTCATCTCTTTTTACAAGATGTCTAAAACATCTCGAACGTTCGCAAGTTCTTCCTGAACTTGCGCTTTGATTTTAGATTGCGTTCTATCCCTTTTCGTTCGCAGATTTTTCAACTCTGCGTCTGTATTGTCATTTATGTTCTTCAGATGTTTTTTATTGCAACTCTGGCTTCCTTTCTATTGGTTAGGTTCCCGAAATTTCGTTATCGTTTGATGTGAAATAATCACTACCGTCTACGCTTGATCTCCCACATTCATTTGATCGTGAACTTCGTTCGTTGTTTACGCAATTTTTGCGGTAGGAAAATTTAGTGTCACCCGCAGTTGTCTGCAGCGATTGAAGGAAGTAACAGACAATTGATTTCCATGATGGATCAAGAATCAAATCCTATAGCCATGAAATTAGAGAAAAAATGCGTATCTAATATTGATTGAGAAATAAAATTGTGAAATCCCCTTTGTTCGCTGATGCTTATTCGAAGCTCATCCGTGTCCCTACAAAAATTCCTAGTCTTACAATAATCTATACCACTTTTAGTCCTCCAAATTACTTTTCGACATAATCATTCGAAGCACAAAACCAGCGCTACATCAGCCACTGCCTACCCTTATTGCATTGGTCAAAAAAAGTTGGCCGCACTGCTCGTGGATGGGAGACACTTCGATGTTCCAAAATCTCTTTTCGAAAATTCTGCTATTATAGTATTTCTACAGACATCTAGGGATCACGTAACTGTGCAAATCACAATTTTGTAAGATACGATGACTTCTTTTGAAATAATTTCATGGTCGTCAGAACATAATTCCATTTGCACAATTCAAAACCTCTTGTTTTACCCACTTGCCTAATCAGACGCATGAGCAAGCCTTTGACGACTATCTGAACTTGCTGACTTCTAATATCAGATGAAAGACGAAGATACTACAACTAATGCTTGGTCTGGAAAAGCACCTAGAGTAGAATCAATTTATCAATTCGTATTTGTCAAATTTTCAACTTTTTTTGTAAAATTCGCTGGCGTCTACCACCATCCACCTACTCCGGCTACAGATATCATGTTTCCAAATTGCATAACGTCCAATTTCCAGCAGCTTGGGCTGTACCCACATCTTTTTTATACAAATAGCGTGGCAAAATATCCAGGAGCATGAAGAAACATCTCGTTTGGCCCAGCACTGCACGTTTTGAGTGAAAAAGAATAGAATTTTGGCTGTAGGTCTTTAATATCATGGAGAAGAGTTTTGTTACGACATCGACTCAAAAAACATTCGATATGACTGAATGGTTGACGTTATCCAGAACGTAATCCTAAATATGACCCAACTAATTCCAAGAAACATCCTTTTACTGTATTACACTAGTAGTTTTAGACAAGGAATAGTTTTAGATGCAATTCTCCTTCCTGGTGCTATAGAGAGTCAAACAAGATTTATAATAGACATGTACGAATTAATTAAAAGAAGAAAACCTGATCACTAATAGTGGACCTTATGAACTCCTAATTTATCAGTTTATTTGAGAGAAATCTGAAAAATCCGATGCATTGCGTATTAAAGGCGGTAGCAGGATGAATATTTAGTACTCTGAAGGTCTGCGAAGCAGCTGAGTCAGCTTAAATTCCAATTTTAATCCATTTATTGATTGTTAGATCAATTCAGGAGTGTGTTTGCAAGAAGATTAAGAAGGTGCGTTTACATGCGTGGTGTGCTAAAATATAAAGAATAGTGAGAGAGAAATTCAGTTGAACCGGAATTACTATGTTAAATAGAACTCGAACGTACAGAATGCTCTCAAGGTCTGTCTTCTTCTGGTGTTCTAATTTATATTTGGGGAATCGAGAATAGTCATGTATGCTACTTTTAACAACTTTGATTTCTATCAATTGGTGAGTTTGAGCTAGATAGAAAAAACTGGTTTCAATTTGTTCGATTAGAAATTTGAAAATTCTGCTTTATTGCTTTTCATAGAAATTCAGTGTAATGAAGTATTGAAGCAGGTAAATGCCTTTACTTCTCAAGTTTCACTTGAAATAAATATAACCTCTCTGCATCCACCTAAGACAGTGTCCGATAATGAAAGCAACTGCACTGTACTTATCTCTTTAACACAGAATTCTTATTAAGTTGCGTCATATCCGATTTCAGGAACAGCATAGGATTTTATAATTGTATCTTAATCCAGATTCATACTAACTCTAATGTATGTTACCAACAAAGTGGTGCATTATATTGGTATTCTATCGTTCATAAGATCGCACTTTTGAAAACGGTTTGCTTGGTCTTAAGTCTCTGTGATTGATAAGAGCTAAAGAAGGTTCCAAAATGTATGGGCGGTAATTTGAGAAAGAATGCGTAGAACATTTGAACCAGCATTTTCAGTATCAATTTTTACTCGGTACCTACAGTGTTCACTTCTAATCTATTCCATACGGAAATGTTTAAATAGATGTTCCGTTCAGATTTCTACTAATTCCAGCCTTTAACTAGTTAATAATGTATCGCTCACATAGCAATGTTTGTTTTGAGTGGTGAAGTATTAACAAACTAGTTGATTAACGTATTCCTAGTAAGCAGCACCCAGAAAGACTACTCAATATTCAGTCTAAATACACTCAATTGCTTCTTCTTTGAGTAGCATTTATTGTAGTTCTGAATTAATTCAAGTCCAGAGCAATATTCTTTTTGGGATGATTTTTTGATGTCTCCAGGAGTTCACGTGTTTCGACTCAGACAGACAGAAGACACAAATTCATGAAGACGCTTTGGTGCAATGATAGGTGATTAGTAATAATGTATAGATTTTTCAACGAAAATTCAATTGGAAAGGAAGAATGAAGAGCTAACCATTCTCGATGCATGAAAAACATATCATTTATTATAAACTTCAGTAATAACGATATCGATATTCGACATAAATATGTAAAAATCATAATTATTCGATGCGATATGAATATCTATAAAGCTGCTGATAATTATGGAATAGAAAATGTTGTAGCCCCGTTCCTGAACTTCACGGAAGTGTGCTTAATTAAGGCGTATAGTACTAAACGGGTTTGCTCTTTCCTCTTCCATCGAGTATGAGTAAGCATTCAATCAATTTAGGGTATTAAAATCAGAAGAATTCGGACACCAAATCTCTTCTCGGCGTCATAGATTAACACATCTTTTTATTCTTGGATTGTTGGGTGACCTTTTCAATCGATTTGTAACTGAGAATCGAGATCTTACTCGAATATAAACGCGATTTTCTAGAACACCGTACGCTCTTTAGAACAAATCTTCGACTCTACCTGATCAGCAATAAAACGTGGAGCTCTTCTCATCTTTTCCAATTTATAATTCAATTTCAGGACCTGTTCTAAACTGTACAAACGATACCTCCGTCATTCAGTGAAATTCGGATTCTCTACTTTGCTTTCATAAAATTTTAGTTATCATAAGCTTTATTCCGGCCACTACTGTTTTCAAATCCGGAAATATATATCAAGAGAAACATCCACTGCTGGGTTTGAATTTTTTGCCCATAAAATAGGGTCAAATGATCAATGAATCTACACATGAAGCTAGAAAAGGATTTTTCCAGTAATTCGATATAGATATTGATAAGAATTTGTGAATGCTTGTTTGTATCTGCAATTCTCATCCAAACTCGATTCTTGAGTTTGACGTTTAATGTATCGAAAATCTGTAGAATAAAGGAGGAAGTGTATTAGATAGAAATTTCGAACGAAACGAATTTTGTTACAATAGGATGGTCGACATACGAGAGATTTATGTTTCTATACGCGCCGCATCGAATGATTCGAACAGTGAAATATAGTACTGAAAAGAACACAAGTAGACGTTTTTTATCTCAATAAATTGATATGAATCAAGCGCAGATCAAATTTCTTAAAATTACGAAGCAAAGAGTGGGGTCTATCATTTTTACTTCAGAATAATGAAGCAATGCGGACGGTTATTAGCTAATATCATCATCCATTTCACCATTCCTGAAAGTATCGCCATGATTTGATCATTTAAATCGTTCTCTATAGATGTATTTGATTCTCTAAATACATAACATGTTTGTATACTGAGGTCTAAAATAGCAACGTGCGATGAATATTATCAACTGTTTGTGTTTGAATCGAACTTATAGAAACAGATACGAGAGCTACATTGCCGATCTAATTTCAACACAAACGTCTTCCTCTGTAAATTTTTGTATAAATAGAATACTTCAACCTGATTTTGACTCCGCTAGTAATTATTCCATTTTTCAACGCGTGTCCTTCCACTTGAACCAAAATATATGATGTCATAGGAAAAAATTACTGTAAAATCTCGTTCAGCAAGCTATTTAGTAGCATCAAGCAGGAATTTTCGACGCTTTTATTTAAAATTTATTGTAAATTTAAATATTTCGTCCGAAATTTACTAAATTGATTTATCTAATTATTTTACAAGAAATTGGTTGGTTGGATGATAGAATAGTCGACAAGAATCCTTGCAATCAACGAATTATGACTCAAAAAGCATAATGAACACATAAAAAATCATTGTTTAAACACTCGTCGCAAAAAATTTACGCAATAACTTCCCAGTTCAAAAATATCAGATTGACTATTCCACAGCAGAGGATTAAATCGGATGCCATGCACGCAGCTAATGTAAGATATCCAGCAAAATTTAACTTGTTCTTGAATCAGAATAAAATTTCTAGCTCTTTTATCTGCAAAATACAACTAATCTTGTATATCTGGCTAAAAATAAGACTTTTAGGAACAAAATTGCTATTAAAGTTTTCGAAAATTTTTATTGAGCTTTGGATAGCTGGTGGTGTAATAGGAGCCTTCGGGTTAACCTTCGCCAGTTCATTATTACTCTTTCATACCCTTCTGGAGCGAACTCCTTCCCAAGTGCATCCACCATTGCATCCTGATGTAATATTTTTCTCCCTGCAGTCGAACTTCTTTCTTTCTTATTTGGCATGTCACCAACTGCGTTAGGAAATCTTCTACTGTCGTCATTTGACACCGGCCATTTCCAGAACGGTGGGTTATATGCTCCGTTTTCATGTTTCCTGCACCACGATTTCATTGCTAATAGATATGATGACTTTCTATGGTACAGCAACGACTGTGCTTGCTTTCCCCATAATGACATTTCCATAGTGTTCGGATCTAGAAAAAGATCACCAGTAGCAGTTAGCAGTACTTTCTTGCCCACGTGTACATATCCAACTTTCGGCAAACTTGGTATCAAATCAGGTGCATTAACTACCCTCCAATGTGCTGATATTTTATCGTCGTAAACTTTCTGAAATTCTCTGTTTCCAACTCTCGGGGCACCGAACGTTACAATGTGCAAATCCTCTGCTGACAACTCCAAATTATGCCAGCAGTCCAATGCACATAGTGTAGCCAAAGCTCCCCCTAACGAATGTCTGCAATTCAATGGTTAGTAATTAATTGACTATGAGGAAGTATTACTTACCCGCTCAAATATATTGGTCTTTGTTCAGTTAAGTAGAGTTTTCTGATTGATTCCATGACTTTTTCTGAAACGCTAGTGTAAGCTTCTGCGAACCCACGATGTACTTTGGCATTAGCATCCCATACTTCGTAGAGATCGTTTTTTTCACTTGCTAGTCCAGTTGGCAATACCTTGTTCAGCTTAATGTAAAATGCGTTCAAATCTGTCATTAAGTTCTTGAAGCTTTTCGTTCCTTGAAACGAAACAATTATTCTGTCAGAACCATCTATAACTAATGCGTTTGTATCTGTTTGCTGATTGGATATGACATCCGATATTGTGTACTCGAAATTTGCACTGCGATCTCCTTTCAATCTGTTCATTTTGTCCGTGTTGTAATAGTACGCTAGCCACGAAAAGTTGAACAAGATAACCGTTGATTCCATGACCAGCGTATTTGCAGAAGTTGTTGCTCCTTTTACTTCTCGCTTTTTGTACATGATTGGCTCCATATCAGCATCTACTTTGGGCGGTTGGGGTCTCAGCCATCCTTTCCAACCAATGGCATCGGCTGGCATATTCGCAAATGCTTCTATCGAAACGTAAGAAAGATAAAACACGTACAGACCGAGAGGAAGATACTGAACTTCAACGTATACAACGTCCAGAACTCTCTGAAAAATAATTTGTGGTGCAGGGGGTAAGCCTAAAAGAAGCATGATGTAGCACAGCCAAAACAAAATATAGAAGGTAAAGTTGTGGTACAGAAAGAATCTAAATCCAATTTGCTTGGTTCTGTGTTTCATGTAATCTTGGCTTCTCAAAAATTTCCTTGTCTTATGAATGTTAACGAAAATCGCTGTGACTAAGCACATTTCGTAGACGGTAATACACACAATCCAAAATACAGAAGCTGCTTTCCATTCATTGAGAATACTAAATAAATAAATCATCCCTATGAATGATGCGAAAGGCATTTCAGCAAGATAAACACGAGAACTCCAAAAGGCAATTATTTTCAGAACGACGTATAAAACTACAGAAATTACTTTGGGATAGTAGAATCTTTGCCCCAGTTTTCCATCGAGAATTCGATAAGAATGAACAGATGCCCATACGTAAAATAAAGTACTTGCAGAGAACGACGCATCTTTCACGCTGTCATAGAATATTGCTAGTTCTCTGTATGCCGCGCCTTTTTGTGACTCTATACCGATCTTTTCCAGAAGTCGAATTATATTTTCAAACGGATTCATATAAAACGCAGCTGCAATGGTCAATAAAATCACCCAAACTTGTTCGTGAGTTCTGTCCTTACGTCTTATTGCAGAGATTCTTTTTGTGTATAAAACACAAAGAGAAACAATGGCTATAAAGCACACCATATTCCCAATGAAAACAAAAAGGTCAAATGCTTGAGGCATCTCATAATGTCGTGCTGGCAGGCCTTCTAAACCATTAAATAATTGTTCTGCATCACCCGTAGATAAGACATTTAAGTAAACAGTATTTGCTAATACGACGAGAATAACACAAAACAGCAAAGCGAATGCAATAACAGAATGTATCCACCATAGAAGTGCTGAAATCTCTTTGGCTTTTATAACTTCGAGTTTAGTGTAATTTTTAGGACTTAAATTAATAGATCGCGGTAACTCTCTCCTTCTTGAACTTCCACTACTGTCCGTAGATGGTTCAGATGCTTCAGTGAACTCGCCATCGCTATTGGTGGCTAAATTAGAGTTTCGACGAGAATTTGAAGTTGAAGATCCAGAGGATTTTCGACTAATGCTTCTTTCGTTCACAGTAAATCGAATAGTTTTAACTTGATTTCTCTCTTCTTGCTCAAAGTCAACGTTCTGCTCTTCCGGGAATTCCACAGTGTCAGCTTGTGATAAGCGTCTCGACGACCCATCACTCATTTACGAATATGTCGGCGAATAAATAGATTCTACTCCTTTGGGGCATTCTCGAAGAGGTAGTGCTGCCTCTTGATGCCGAAAATAACAAGAATCCGTCGGGTTGAAAATAGTTGAGTATTGTACATGGGCCGAGAAAACAAATAATTTCCGTACAGAATGATTGCAGAAGACGTTCAGGCTATAGAAGAAATAATTCAAAAATAAAATCCGGCCAACTCTAACTGCCACTCGTTGGACTTTACTGTTGTGCATTACTTTTAAAAAAAGCAAACAGAAATGAAAAGCAATTGTTACGAAGTACAGTACTCCGTATTGTGCTGCACTTTTCAAGTATAAACCCTTGAAACGTATGAGGAACCGCTTTTCAAACTAATTTTAGAATAACCGAGAACAACCTATTCATTGACTTGGGGAATACTGTGCGAGTGGATTCGAAAATCTATGCCACATCACATGTGCTGCTGTAGGATACCTGCCCTACAGTACAGTGCTGTAGTAAACTTACTGTACAGTACCTTAGTTTATTAGCAACTCCTAAAAAGTAATCCCTCGTGCACGCTGCAATGCACAATACATGCACATGTCTAAAGCAATGAAATCGTACCCTTGTGTACGTAGAGTAGAATGTGCTCTACACCCATTCATTGCTGTGCACTACCTCCATGAATGAGAGCGATGCGCTGAGATTTTTTCTTGTCGGGCAGTCCGTTTCTTTGCGTTTTCGTTCCTCGGATGGTGTTGTTCTCGAACTAGGCGAACACCTGGCGATTTGTTGTTATTGCCGTTGTGATAGGGGGAGTACTACAGTTCTGTATAGTAGGTGTGTGCGAGAAGTGAGTAATACGATTACGAAAACGAACGAATCAATGTGCCAAGGAACAACCGCACGAACAAAAAGTGCATAGCCAAGTAGACCTCGTCGAAAAGAAGTGCACAGCAGCTGACGATGGCGACTCTATTGACATTGTACTGATGGTACTGTAGTTTAGTGGTAGGAGGCAACGGTTGCACTTTTGTACCTACGGAATAGCCGACGGCCCTGCCAAGTCTTGGCGGTTTCCTGGTGATCCTATTACATCCGCCTCTTCGTCCGAATCCGCATCTGAGGTTTGCGCCAAATGACTCGGTCCGCTTTGTGCTAGGCGACCGAGTCTTTCATCTTCAATTTGTTCCGCGATTAATCTTTGAATTGCGTCAAAGTCGGGGTATGGTGCGTCGTTGTATCCTTGTGAAATAGCCGAAGTTGGTCGTTGTGTGCATTGCAAGTGCATAATAGCTGAGCATCCACGTAGATCATCGTGATCGTGCGCCGAATTCCGCTGAGCTTTTTTGAATGACTCTGCCGTCGTCACATTGTTACACATCAGGTAGATGTGGAATCCCGTCAATCCGCCCGTAAACGCGAACGCAAGGAGTGCAAGGACAATCACAAACAAGTTCACCGAAGTCGCTCCATCGCCAAACGCTTTCCGTAGTGCGGCACCCGTGGTCGCACTATCTTTGCTGTGAAATTGAACCTTGAGTACAATCGACCAAATGGCAGCCACAATCATGATAAGTGTGCCGACTGCGGAAGAAGAAACAAAAGTGAAGTACGAGCGGTAGTTGCGAATCCCGATATCATTTCCAAGCCATGGACAGTGGTGATCGAAACGTTGTACACAGTTATTACAAGTAGCACAGTGAGATGCGCGAGGGGGACGCCAGATGCGACAGGTTTCGCAAAACTTGACCAGAATAGTTCGACCATTCAATTGAATCGTCCGGTCACGACGAGAAGGAGGTGGTGGAGCAGTAGACCTTGGAATGATACCAGGGTCGGTAGTAGCAGCAAGCCAACAGCTCCAAACCGAAATAAAGGTAGCCACGAGCATGACAGAAAGGAGTGAAACACCGACGATGAGATTAGCTTCGATAATAGTCCGGAAGGAAACAGCGGCACTCAATAACGAAAGGAAAAAGATGAGTAAGAGAGTCAGAACGGTTCCACGATAGTCGGGACCAGTGACACATCTTCCTCGCAACCAAAAATGATTGCGTCCACCAAAGCCACGCGAATCGTATCGCTCCGGACGAATCCCCATGGTCAGGCCGTCGTTGTCGTCCGTGGCGGCTTTGAGGCGCACGCGGGCGCGAGCGCGGTGCTCACTTGCGCTCAGCGGATTCACGGCACGAAAACGCGCGACGGGGTGGGGGCTTCGGCGGTAGTGCCGGCACGAACGGGAGGCGTGCCGGCGCCGAACTGCAGCGCGAAGCCACGCTGTCGAACAGCTGTTGGCGGTGGTGCGTCGCCAGCGGCTTTCCAAAACCGAGCAAGCAGAGATTCGCGTTTAGCTGGCGGTGAGAGCTCACGCGGGGGCACTAACAGACAGAAACGAAAACTATACGTGCGTCATACCGAAGCAGACTTGAAGCACGGTCCATCTGCTACGTGCCGATTTTCTACGAGGGGTGTGTGCCACGGCTTACAGCATGAATTCCACCCTGTTTTCATAGGTCGATGCTATCGAATCGATAAAACGGTCATTTTGCACTGAATTTTGCAGTGCACTTTCCACATTCCGCACAACCGCCTCGTGCTTTTTAGAATTTTTCCTTCCCGGGAAACACAACTGCTGACCAATCTGACGCCACCTGACGTCGTGCTCTAATGGTGGCCCTTTTCGCGTTCATTTCCTCCGCTGTCCCAAAATCTCTCTATTTTTCTCGACGCCTCTCCCATCCCCATCGCTCGCCCTGCCAGCGACACTCCTCCTATCGGCACGGTGAACCAGCGACCCGTCGCCACCACCAACAACGAAAACGAGTTGCCAGGGTTTGTTGCGCAATTACTGTGCCCGCCGCCGCCGCCACCGCCGATGACGACGACAATAAGCACGTTACAAACGCGTCATTGAACCAACCGAAAGATGATAAATCGAATACAACGAGGCGTGACCCTGTATCCCTAGGGTACGCCGATGAGTTCGACCGCGATTATTACGACGACCTCAAAGCCGAATATGCCGATAATCCACTAGTAAGCATCTATAGCAAAGATGATTACGACCTCGATGATGTTGAGGTCGATTGGCTGAAAGAAGAATTTCACGAGCGTGATTTGACTGAATTGAAGAAAGAAGTAGCATCCCGTCCAGTTCCCGAAGGCTTGGCAGCGGCTCCTCTTCGACAAACCGATTTGCATTCGATTGACGATGTCGAAAATTTCAACGCTCGTGCATGTGAGTACGACCCGACTAGCGGCATACCATGGGAAAATAAGCCACACGACATGCACATGTATCCCGATTGTGAATTTTCCGACCTACGCCATCACGAACCGTTGCCAGAAGAAGAGGATGTAGAGACGCTTAGAAAAAAGCTCCCTTTTGAACCCATGAAACGGAAGGTTATATCTGAGGAACAGGAACGTGAAGAGCTTATGGTCGCCTTGAATGAATTGGAGGAACTTGACAATGAAGCTGCTGAAGAAAACGCCCCACTTTACGCGCCTGCGGGAAATGTGCCATCCCCGACACAAGAAGAAATGCGTCGATGGTCGAAAGCAGCTGAAGACCGAGGCGGTAATGCGGTCGTGAATCCGAGCTTTGCACTGCCGCCCATGGCACCTACAAGCGTTGGACAGCAAAGTACGTCTGAAGAGGAACCACCACCCGTACCACCGCAGTATTACGGGACAGTCCAGGCGCATCTTGGTAGATGGTCTGGCGAAGCTGAAGTGCTCAGGTTGGAATGGTCGCGAAACTCGGTATCTATTGTATCGCGGACGAAATTCGAAATCGGTAGTGATATTGATATCGAAGATGATGATACGATGTCCTGGGAAACTGCAGTGTATTGTAATGAGAATGAAGATGGAGAGAGTGTCGATCACGTTTCGAGTGTGGATTTCGCAACACCGGATACTGGCGAAGAGCTGAGTCCGGAACGCGCTGTGTTCGAGTGTGGGTCGTATGTGGCGCAAATTACACCCTTGAAAGATGTGAAACATAAACCATTATCTCTATCTTCTAAGTGTGTTGAATTGCTAACCGGCGGGAGCACAGCATGTATTGAACTGTGCAGTAAGAGCGGACAAGATGTCACCGCGGAGCGAATGCGTGTCATCATCTGCGGGCGAAAGAGCGGCGCGAGAGGTGGGATGAAGAAGAAAACAGTGAACGAAGGCAGTGACGTGATAATCACACACCTGATTATAATCCGAGAGAAGCGAGGAGAGCTGAAAAGCGTGGAAACCAATGGAAAGGGAGGAATACTGAGAAGCACTCTGAGTGGGAAGTGGCGCGGGAGAGGCCTGAGTCTGCAGCCGATGTATCCTCAGATGGCGAGTGCATTGCTGACATCATCGCAGGAGTGGCGAGAGCGGAGCGACATCGAGATAGCGGATGTTACGTGGACCGAAGGCGGCGTGATGGAAATGCGAGGCGAGCGTGGAACTGGAAGTAACCTGTCGACGCAAGGGTCGAAAACTCAGCGACGTTCGCGGCGCGTGCGAGCGGCGGCGAAGCACGACTCAGAACGATTGGCGAAATGCGGGAGGATATGCCAGGATATTCTCGGGAGTGAAAACGTGGAGACACATGCGTGGGCGCTGAATGCAGACCAGGCGACGGCGTATTCGCCGAGATTGGGCAAGTTCGTCAATGATTACTTTGCAATCGCGTTAACGGATACTTGTGTGTTAATCGCGCCAACAAAGTCGGCGTGGCCCTCCCTGAATAACACAGTTAGTATCGTGGACACTAAGGATACGAAGCAGAAGCGCCGAAGACGGCTCATCGCGAACCGTAGTTGCGAAGGCCAACTTGTAGGCGCTCTGTTACTTGATGAAGAGGCCCAATAGAGTGAATCGTACTGTACCCCACACTGGACAGTTCTCTAAGATTCGCTGCGGCAGACGTTTGTCATGTAGCAATTGGTAAAAATAGGAAAGACATGAAATTCAGTTCCGAAGTTCGGTGGGTATCGCTCACTTTTGTCTTGCTCAAGGCACTGCTGTGCCTTGGACAATTGTGCCAAAAAGTCAGTTTTCCAATCTGAAGGAATCATGTTCAGTGGAAATGAATCCTAACAATCGAAGAACACTCAAGTGGTAAGCAGTGATGCAGTACGGTGGTACCGTACTGTAGTGCAGAGGACTGCACTGGCTGGAGTAAGGGAGAAGCTGAGATGGAGTAAATTGGTGTAAAGTAGGTTTATACCGTACGGATCTCGACAGAATCAGTGACCCACCCGCCCCGCTGCTCTTGCATATCGCACGACATTCATTCAAAATGAAATTTCAGTTCAGTTGCTGAGGTCACTTTTGTTGTACTGTACGGTGCAGAACGCACTGTATTATGCACTTAGAGCGATGCACTGTTTCGATAGAACGTGAGATGCGCTGTTGCGTTTTGTTCGAAAGTGCTCTCGCAGTGCTAATCCACAGCACTATCGGTGTAGACAAACTTTAGGAAGGTTGATCTGTATAGTATTTGAGTAATACGGGCGATATTGAATCTATTTGTATCAGCTTTAGAACGTGAAACTGGGATTAGAAATCAGAATACTGTATCGATAATGTCAATATGGTACGTTACTGTAGATGTAGTCGCACCCCCTTCCTCACCCCCATTGTTTTTCTGAGGAAATGAGCTGTTACAGTTCGAACGCGGATGAGCAATTCCATTTAGGGTACCGAGCAGACTAAAAATAGATGAGCAGGGGGAAAAAACGAGTTGATGTAACCTGGCATACTGATAAGGCTATACATGATTATTAGAAAGGGAACAAGCTGGGTTTGATTTCTTGAACCCCATTCATATTGAATTGCATACAGACATAATGACCGATTTTAAACGATGGCCCGGCAGTCCACACATTTCCCCAGTTGATAAACGTAATGAGCCGCACTTGATCGTGCCATCGGATTCAGGATGCGTCAGCGGCATTGAATCAACTTGACAAATACGCGTATCAAGGCG
>JAAUYH010156677.1_pt1 | contig 48518 bp, 31 predicted proteins | sample 7278061 | NCBI WGS metagenome assembly JAAUYH01 (sample SAMN14350203, study PRJNA611818) | marine sediment metagenome | isolation source: surface marine sediment (0.6m) | place: French Polynesia: Moorea | collected 2018-08
CCCGAAGCCCTGAACAGCCAGCTGCTGCTCAAGCGGTTAGTCCTGCAACTCCGCCCAAGAAAAATGATGAAAATGCGCTGACTCCACCGCCTAATCGTCAAGAGGAAGCCATTGGCAATCCACCGCCAGAGCCCGTCGTGAGTTCGTCCCCGGAGATTGAAGCTTCTCCTCCACAACCTGCAAGGCCTACTGCTGTCTCGCCGAACCGGTCTCAGGCTCCTACGCCTCCGAAGGCTCCTAAAGCGGAAGCTGCTCCAGCGCCTCAAGCTGCTCCTAAGCCGACTTTGGTGAAGCCTCCTGCTCGACCTGTGGCTAAAGCTCCAAAGCCTCAAGCGCCTTCAGCTGGCCCACCAATTGTTAAGAAAGAGAGGGTATCCTCTGGGGACTCTGAGCAAACGCCAAAATCCTCTAGAGTTAAGCGTCCAGTCCAATCAGATCAACGCATCCCGATCCGAGAGGTCGGGGAGGAGCCTGTCCCTCCCAAACCTAAGCAGGTTCCCGAGCTGCGTCGTCCAAAATTAGTGAAATCGCCTTCTACTGCGGCGAAGGCGGGTGAAGACGCCGCCGAGGCTGATAAGGGGTCGGGTTCTGGTATTGCTGCTGTAGAGCCAATAGGAGCGCCTGTCCTCAAGTATCCTTCTCCCTCGCGAACTCAGAAGCGCAAAGGCAAAGAGGAAGAGGACGACGAGCAGGAGCAGCGGCCCAAGTCCGGTAAGTCTGGGGCTAAAGGCAAACGCCGGATGCAGCCTATTTTGCTGGATGAGGATGATTTAGATGAAATGGCGGATCAAGGCAGTGTGACAGCGGCCTCCACTGCACTCAGCATCTCGATCGCGCGGCCGCCCAAACCTAAGTCTAAGCCAGGTCAAACAAAAACGCCTGCGGCCACGGTTGCTCCAAAGGGACGTCGTTCTGGGGGATCCAATGAATCTTCTAAACAGCGCCGCGATCGCCGCGAGCAAGCCGCCAAGCAGGAACGTCCAGAGAAACTTTCGTTGACGACGGGACTCACTGTGCATGAGTTAGCGGAAAAAATGCTGGTGCCTGATACTGACATCATCAAAACCCTTTTCATTAAGGGGATTGTCACCAATGTCAACCAGACGCTAGACATTCCCACCATCAAGCTTGTGGCTGAAGATTTCGGCGTTGAAATTGAAACTACAGAGGCTGAATCCGAAGCCCGTAAAGTCACTGAAATGTTAGACGAGGCAGACCTGGAAAGTCTCCAGCGTCGACCGCCAGTGGTGACCATCATGGGCCATGTGGACCATGGTAAGACGACTCTGCTGGATGCTATTCGGAAGACCAAAGTGGCTCAAGGCGAAGCTGGCGGGATTACCCAGCATATCGGCGCTTACCATGTTGACTTAGAGCATGAGGGGAATTTCCAGCAGATTGTTTTCCTGGATACCCCGGGTCACGAAGCGTTTACGGCAATGCGGGCCCGAGGCGCTCGGGTCACCGATATCGCTATTCTGGTGGTGGCGGCTGATGATGGCGTCAGACCCCAGACGATTGAGGCGATTAGCCATGCAAAAGCGGCTAAGGTGCCCATTGTGGTGGCTATCAACAAAGTTGATAAAGAAAGCGCCCAGCCTGATCGGGTCAAGCAGGAATTGATGGAGCACGCATTAGTTCCTGAAGAATGGGGCGGCGATACCATTATGGTCCCCGTTAGCGCCCTGAGCGGGGAAAACCTTGACGGTTTGCTGGAGATGTTGCTCTTGGTGTCCGAGGTAGAAGACCTCAAAGCCAATCCGGACCGTCTGGCTCGAGGCACTGTGATTGAAGCGAATCTGGATAAATCCAGAGGGGCGGTAGCCACCTTCTTAATTCAGAATGGCACTCTGCGAATCGGCGATTCCCTAGTAGTCGGCTCTGTATTTGGTAAGGTTAGAGCCATGATCGACGATCGCGGCAATCGGGTTCAAGTCGCTTCTCCCTCTTTTGCAGTTGAAGTGCTGGGTCTTAGCGATGTCCCCGCTGCTGGCGATGAGTTTGAAGTATTTGCGGATGAAAAAGAGGCGCGCTCTGTCGCCTCTGCTAGGGCGGTCGAACAACGCCAGTCTCGTCTGCAGCAGGCCATGGCTTCCCGCCGAGTCACCCTCAATACCCTTTCAGCCCAGGCTCAAGAAGGGGAATTGAAGGAATTGAACCTGGTTCTGAAAGCAGACGTTCAGGGGTCAGTTGAAGCGATTCTTGGCGCGTTGCAGCAGCTTCCCCAAGATGAGGTTCAGATTCGGGTGCTCTTGGCGGCTCCTGGAGAAATCACAGAAACAGACGTGGATCTTGCCGCCGCTAGTAGCGCTGTGATCATTGGTTTTAATACCACCCTGGCTCCGGGCGCGCGACAGGCGGCTGATCGAGTCGGCGTTGACGTCCAAGATTATGAGATCATCTACAAGCTCCTAGAAGATGTTCAAGGCGCGATGGAAGGCCTGCTTGAGCCTGAACTGGTTGAAGAACCCTTGGGCCAGGTTGACGTTCGGGCGGTCTTCCCCCTCAGACGGGGTTCAGTTGCGGGCTGCTACGTTTTATCGGGTAAGGTCACTCGTAACTGCCACATCCGAGTTGTCCGCAATGGAGAAGTCATCTTTACGGGTGATTTGGATTCCTTGAAGAGAATGAAAGAGGATGTTAAGGAGGTCAATGCCGGGTTTGAGTGCGGGATTGCTGTGGATGGTTTTAACGGCTGGACAGAAGGCGATACCATCGATGCTTTCCGCTTGGTGACCAAGCGTCGTACTTTGGCCATGGCTTAGAGCGATGCTGTCCTTTAAACAAGAGCCATACCTTTGGGTTCATTTGGCAGGGGTTGCGATGCTGCCGATTCTGCTGGACATCTGTCTAGCAGGGTTGGCGGTCGGGGATCCGATTATGCCTGTTTGGTTAGAAATGGGGTTCCTGATTGTTCTGGGGACTGCGCCAATTTTTTGGATGCAGTGGCGTCGTCCCTTTTACATTTTTAGTTTGGTGTTGCTAGCCGTAAAACCAGGCGAATTAAGCGATGACCAGCGGCGGATGCTGCGGCTATTCCGAACTAAGGAAGTCCGACTCCTGACGATTTTGGTCGCCATTGTTTTAGCTTGGATTCTCTGGCAGCTCTATCGGATCGCCCCGGTTGCCGCTGGTATAACGCCGTTGTCTGACTCGAGCCGTGCGATAGGGTTGCTTGTGGCGGGCATTGCCTTTTTAGCGAGTAATCTATTCCTTCAAGTGCCTGTCAGCGTTGCTCGCATATTACTCGTGAGCAATCGCGCTTTTGCTGAGGTCGATCCTTTTGACCTCGAGGAAATTCCCGCTAGTTTCACTGTCTTTGGTTTTCGGCTAAACGGCATTTTGCCTCAGATAGTGGGTGAACCTCCCATCAAAGCTGAATTGGAAGATACTTTAGCCGAGCCTGATATAGAAGCCCCCCTCGGCGAAACTCAATTGGAAGACGCCCCAACTAATGTGGACTTGGAAAAGGCGACGGCTGAAGTAGATTTGGAGGATGTCCCACACGAGACTGAACCAGATGCTTCATCTACCGATTTTGAAGGTGAAGAGTCTCTGGATGACAGTTCTTTACAAGAATCCTCAATTGAAACCGTTGCCGAAGACATCCAGACCGAAGTTGAATTAGACGCTTCCCTCGTTGTTGGACCTGAAGCGGCATTGGACGAGGGTGAGTCAGAAGGGGCCTTACCTGAAGCTAACACTCCTGAAACGCTGATCGAAGAGGATTCAAAAGTCTCCTTGACCGGAGGAGCTTTCATTGAAGAAGATGTCCAACTCGAAACTGAGTCGCCAGTACCCTCCATAGATGCTGATCTGGAAGATGCTGCGTTAGAAAACCGTGATTTAGAAGAATTCTCAACTCAAGCTGATTTAGAAAACACCCCGCTTGAAACTTCATCGGAAGCTCCCTCAACCGATCTGGAATTACAAGATGTTTCAGCTGAAGGTGATCTAGACGAGGCTGTCGCTGAATCTGCCTCTGAAGAGGTAAAGATTGAGGCTAGTGATGAATTCTCCTCGAACGATATAGAGCCGGTAGACGCTAAATTCCCAAGCGGGGAAGAAGGCGATTCACTCCACGTTCAATCAGAAGACGCTGATAGCGACGATGAGATAGAACCTATCTCAATCGAGGCTGATTCAGACAATTCTTCGGTAGTCGGCGAAGAGGAAGACATCTTAGCTGCGGCTGATCAGCAAGATATGAGTTCTGAAATCAACCATGAAAAGTTTTCAGCTGAAACTGATTTGGAAGTTTTGCCCACTGCAGAAGAGGAAGACTCTTCAGTTGTCGATGCACAGCAAGACGTTAAGCTAGATGACGTTTCAACTGAAGCTGAATTAGAAGACAAGCCGACTGAGGTTGAACAAGAAACTGATTTTGAGGAAGAAGATAGTTTAGCTGACGCTAATCAGGAAGATTTCAGCACGGCAGCTGATCTACCCGAAGCTGATTCAGAAGATGCTTCGGATGAAGCTGATTTTGAAAGCGATCCCTCAATGGGAGTTGCGCTGGAAGATCCACAAATTGACGCTGAAAAGGAAAGCGCTTCAGCTGAGATAGATCTTGAAGGCGATCGCTCTGAAAGCGACTTTGATGACACCTTCTCATCCGAAATTGAAGGTGAAGATTCCTCAACGGAAGAGGCCCTGGAAGATAACTTAATTACAGATCAGATTGAGTCTGGAGATTCTTCGGCGAAAAGCGCCTCAACGGAAAGTGAACGAGAAACGAGCCCGACTACAGACCAGCCGGAGGCTCCCTAGCGATCAGCGATTTTAGAGACTCTCCAAGTAGAGAGTCACAGGGAAATATTGTTCTCAGGTATTAGTTGGGACTCTAGGGGATTATTCTCCTAAGCTTTCACAAAGTTATTGTTTCTGGCTTTTATATCTTTTTCTCCAGGCAATTTTTCTGCTGTAATCTCACAGTTGCTCTGATAGGGTTGAAGCGATTTCCATCATGGATTTGCGCCTCAACAGACCATTGGCGAAGCATTATGACGATACACGCCTTTCTCGCAGAGGATAATAAAATTTAGACATTCTAATGGGTCTCGGCTCAATTATTTCAATGTTGTCACAAAATTTGTTGTTTTAAGTACATTACAGTCTGGCTCTCTAGGTTATCCTAAAAATGTAGCGGAGTCGGTAAGCAAGCTGAAGGTGCTAGCGCTTGACTCTATGCGTTGAGGTTGTTATGGCAAATATTCAGTCTTTTTATCATACCGATCCTCTCGAGGACGCTAATATCTGGCAAAACTTGAAACAGGCAATTGTTAAAAGCTCGGGCTTTAAACGTTGGCAGTATGAGCAGTCACCTGAGAAAATTCAGGATATTTCATTGGATCAGTTAGTTAGTAGCTATTTGCGAGAAACACTGGAGGCTCTGGCCTATTAAACTCAACCTAACTTTTCCGTTGAGCTGACTTGTGCTCGGGTTCTCGATTGAAATGATAATTTGATATGGGTGAAGCTGAAGAAATTTGGCTTCACCCTTTTTCGTTATTCCAGGGGATGATAGGGATTAGGCGTTGTAATATTCGCGGTACCATTTAACGAATCTTTCAATGCCCACTTCGATGGGCGTTGCTGGCCTAAAGCCCACATCCCGCGCCAGATCATCAACATCGGCATAGGTAGCGGGAACGTCTCCTGGCTGCATGGGCAACATGTTCGTCTTTGCCTTTTTACCCAATGCCTGTTCAATCACTTCGATAAAGCGCATTAGTTCAATGGGTTGATTATTGCCAATGTTGTAAATCTTGTAACGGGCTTGGCTGTTAAATCCATCTGAAGTTGCAACAGCGTTTGTGGATGCAGTGGGCGGATGCTTGATTACTCTCACAACGCCTTCGATGACATCATCTATGTAGGTGAAGTCGCGCTTCATTTTGCCGTAGTTGTAGACCTCGATGGGGTGGTCCTCGGAAATCGCTTTGACAAACTTAAAATAGGCCATGTCTGGACGGCCCCAAGGTCCATAAACGGTAAAGAAGCGGAGGCCTGTAACCGGCAGGTTGTAAAGGTGACTATAGGAATGGGCCATCAGTTCATTCGCTTTTTTGGTGGCGGCGTAAAGCGAAACTGGATGGTCAACGTTGTCGCTGACCGAAAACGGGACCTTACGGTTAGCGCCATAAACTGAGCTTGAGGAGGCGAAAACTAAATGGGAGACTTGGGTTTTGCGGCAGCCCTCCAACACATTGATAAATCCAGTCAGGTTGCTATCAGAATAGGCGAATGGATTTTTTAAGGAGTAACGGACGCCAGCCTGAGCGGCCATGTTGACGACACAGTCAAAGGTCTGAGACTGGAATAGCGTCATTAAGCCGTTTCGATCCGCCAGATCCAGTTTCTGGAAGGTAAACCTTGGTTGGGAGCTTAATTGCGCCAGCCGATCCTGTTTGAGTTGAACATCATAATAGTCATTTAAATTATCGATACCATAAACGCGATCGCCTTCCGCCAATAATCGCTGAGCCAGGAAATAGCCGACAAATCCTGCAACTCCAGTCACTAGTACGTTCATCTGTAATTAACTCCTAATGATTACAAGCTTCTGAATTCTGCATAAGGGATTCTGCTGTATACCCAAAGAAAGATCCTCAACCCTCAGTGGGAACTGGGGGATAGGAGATTAGCGTAACAATCAGTTATGGCGAGTGATTTAAGCCAGGAAAGTTCGGCAGGGAAGGGAAACAGTATTCAGATTGCAGATCCAGTAGGGACCCTGCTTCTAGCGACTGACTCCTGTTCTTCTCTCAAGGATAATTTTCCGACTTGAGTTGAGAGCCCCAGTCTTATGTCCATGATAGGTTCATATCTAAAAGCAATCCAATCTTGAGGAACAGTAAACCTTCTCACTATACTCATTAGCATCATTCACCCTCCATTGTTGTAGAGGCCGTTAATCATCTTTTGATGTTTGCTTCATAGCGGGCAGTTGTTTTACCCAAAATTGGGTTGATTATAGTGACATTAATTTCATTGGAAATGGGGGTGTGTAATTGAAGCTGGGAAAAGTCAGCTGAGAAGGAAGACATAGGATATAGGACATTAGACACCAGGGGGAAATTCTGTCTTCTGACTCCTACATTTATACCTAAGTAAAATGTCTACTTTAAGTTGCAAGAAATTGGGAATCGCTTTATTTGATGTCCATCAATTTGAGTGCTTTCATCTAGGGTCAATGTTTCTTTCAGGAAATCTAATCAATGAAAGAATAGATTGAATGATAATCACCTAAATTAAGTTTTGAATTCTATAGAATTCAATGAATTAGATCCTTCCAATAAAGATGTTTTAGTCTATCAGTATTAAATGGAAGAAATATCTACGCAGAAGAATAAAATATCTACACAGAAGAAGAGTGATGGAGAGTGTCTTAACCCAGCTTTGCAGTTCCTTACAGACATTCATATTATGTCTTGTATGGATTCGCCTTGTATATTTCTATCCTGCGGAACTATTTTCGTCGACAGTCTCTGCCTAAATTTGACCCAATTTGATTTTTGTAGGGTCAATCAGACGTTAGAAGCTGAAAATCTAGACGGTCTGGGTTTCTAGATCTAGATAGGGAGAGTTGCGGAGCGGCGAATTGTCGGCAAACTCTTCTTTCCCTAAAGGCCTTTTCGAGTTTAGGGGATAGGCGTTAAAAGACATGCTTCTAAGTAGAACTATCGGTAATGGGAGAAGTTAGCCTCTAACCGATGCGTCTATTGCTGACAACTCTCTATGCATTAACTTGGTTTAACTTATATTTGTCTCCATCAGCAAGCTTCTACTCGGTTAAAAAGCCTCTCTACACAGTTCGTTTGAAGCCTATTTCAGACTTAGTGTTTATCAGGACGGATTTTCAATATCAGTGCTACGATTGCGACAGAACAAAAATGATAGAAGTATAAGCGACGAAGGACGTAGTGCTACATGCAAGAAGTTGAGAAGTCAATATCTTTTGATGGACGGGATATTCGACTTAAGGTAGGCTTATTTGCGCCCCAAGCTGGCGGTTCAGTTTTAGTTCAATCTGGCGATACCGCTGTACTCGTGACGGCAACGCGAGCTGCAGGGAGAGAAGGTATCGACTTTTTGCCTTTATTAGTGGATTACGAAGAGCGCCTCTACGCAGCGGGTCGAATTCCTGGAGGGTTCTTGCGTCGAGAAGGTCGTCCCCCTGAGCGGGCGACTCTGATCAGTCGGTTAATCGATCGCCCCCTGCGTCCCTTATTCCCCCAATGGCTAAGGGATGATATCCAAATTGTGGCTACGACCTTGTCTATGGATGATCAGGTCCCCCCAGATGTGTTAGCTGCAACTGGGGCGTCTATTGCGGTGATTCTCGCGCAAATTCCCTTCAATGGACCTATGGCGGCAGTGCGGGTCGGTTTGGTGGGAGATGATTTTGTAATTAACCCTACCTATGATGAAATCGAAACAGGCGATTTAGATCTGATTGTGGCCGGTACGCCAGATGGCGTCATCATGGTGGAGGCTGGCGCGAATCAACTGCCGGAGCAAGATGTGATCGAAGCGATCGATTTTGGCTATGAGGTGGTTCAAGATCTGATTAAAGCCCAAGAAGAGTTGATGACTAACTTAGGCTTGGAAAGGATTCAAGAGCCTGAGCCGGAAATTGATTCAACGTTGGCGGAATTTGTCCGCGATCGCGCAACAGACTCCGTTAAAGAGGTTTTGAAGCAGTTTGAGCAGACCAAGCAAGAGCGGGATGAGAAGTTAGACGCCATTAAAGACAACATTGCCGCTGTCATAGAAGAACTTCCGGAAGAAGACCCCATCCGAACAGCTGTGACAGACGACTCCAAAGCCTTAGGTAAGACCTTTAAGGCTTTGACCAAGCAGTTAATGCGCAGTCAAATTCTGGAGGATGGCGTTCGGGTAGACGGACGCAAACTGGATCAAGTCCGTCCCATCACTTGTCGGACTTCTTTGCTGCCTCAGCGCGTGCATGGCAGTTCTTTATTCAATCGGGGTTTGACTCAGGTGATGTCGGTTGTCACCCTGGGCACTCCAGGGGACGCCCAGATGATGGATGATTTGCATCCAGGGGAAGACAAGCGATATATGCATCACTACAATTTTCCGCCCTATTCAGTTGGGGAGACTCGGCCAATGCGCTCTCCAGGCCGTCGGGAGATTGGTCATGGCGCATTAGCTGAACGAGCGCTCATTCCTATCCTGCCGCCACAAAAAGATTTCCCTTATGTGATTCGGGTCGTCTCGGAGGTGCTATCCTCCAACGGATCTACATCCATGGGATCGGTGTGCGGGTCAACCCTTTCATTGATGGATGCAGGCGTTCCCATTTCTAAACCCGTCAGCGGCGCCGCTATGGGCTTGATTAAAGAAGGGGAGGAAGTACGCATCTTGACCGATATCCAGGGGATCGAGGATTTTCTGGGAGATATGGATTTTAAGGTGGCGGGCACGGATTCCGGCATTACTGCACTGCAAATGGACATGAAAATCACCGGGTTGCCCATTCAGGTGATCGCCAAAGCCATTGAGCAAGCTAAGCCGGCTCGTATGCACATTTTGCAGAAGATGCTAGAAGCCATTGAGCATCCGCGTTCAACCCTCTCTCCCTTTGCCCCCAGACTGCTTACCTTCAAGATCGATCCGGATCTGATCGGCATGGTGATTGGTCCCGGCGGAAAGAAAATCAAAGGGATTACAGAACAGACCGGCGCCAAGGTTGATATTGAAGACGACGGCACCATTACCATATCTGCCTTAGAGTCGAGTAAAGCCCAACAGGCCAAAGCCCTAATTGAAGGAATTACTCGCAAACCTGGCGCTGGCGATGTCTTTGCCGGTAAGGTCACACGGGTCATTCCCATCGGCGCCTTTGTGGAATTCTTACCCGGTCAAGAAGGGATGATCCATATCTCCCAACTCGCTGACTATCGTGTCGGCAAGGTCGAAGATGAGGTCAATGTTGGGGATGACGTTATTGTCAAAGTGCGTGAGATTGACGGTCGAGGTCGAGTCAATCTAACTCGCCTCAATATTCATCCTGATGAAGCTGCGGCTGCGCGAGCCGCCGTTGCAACGTCTTAGTTTGTGGCTATGGGCGTTATCGTTGCAGGTCATGTATGACGGGGTAAGGGTAATGGGCTAGCGCCCATGGCTGGCTTCTACCCCGTCGCCCTGTCTTGCCCCCTTGCTTGTCTTAGCGTCGTCACCTCTCCCTTGGCAAAATTTGTTTGGGTAAAATGTCAGGAAAATTGATTCATGTGAGCATTTGAATGTAGGATCCAGTGATGAAGCGCGTGTTGTTGGATTAGGCTGCCTGTGCGTAAAGTCGTTATTGCTGGAAACTGGAAAATGTATAAGACCCAGGCAGACGCCCTGGAGTTCTTGAAAGTTTTTTTAGGCCAATTGGGTGGAACCCCTGGCGATCGAGAGGTGGTTCTATGCGTTCCCTTTACTGACCTTTCTCCTCTGTCTCAAAAGCTGCATGGCAGCCAGGTCAGATTGGGGGCTCAGAACATTCATTGGCAAGAAGAAGGGGCTTATACGGGGGAAATATCCGGTTTGATGCTCAAGGAATTGGACGTAAGCTATGTGGTCGTTGGACATAGTGAGCGACGCCAATATTTTGGGGAAACCGATGAAACCGTTAATTTACGCTTGAGATCTGCGCAAAAGCATGGGCTGACCCCGATCCTGTGTGTAGGAGAATCGAAGCAGCAGCGGGATGCTGGAGAGACTGAAGCGTTAATCGTCTCTCAACTCAAGCAGGATCTGCCTGGCGTCGATCAAACCAATTTAGTCATTGCCTATGAGCCGATTTGGGCGATTGGCACGGGCGATACCTGTGCATCAACCGAAGCGAATCGGGTGATTGGCTTGATTCGCAGTCAATTGAGCAATCCGAATGTCCCCATCCAGTATGGCGGCTCGGTTAAGCCGGGAAATATTGACGAAATTATGGCTCAGTCCGAAATTGATGGAGCCCTTGTGGGGGGAGCCAGTTTAGATCCCCAAGGCTTTGCACGGATCGTTAATTTTCAATAGACCTAACGTAACGACGGTCGCTTAGCTAAACGATAAAAGTCTAGGGCGTTTACATTCCAACGCTTTTTTTGGATGCTGCTGGTAAAGCTTTAAGTTGAGTTTCAATTTTTAAAGCCTTTACCAGCTTCATTTTTGATGAAGGGAGGGTATACTTTTACCTGCTCTACAATCTCTGATTCAATGTGATGAAGCCTCGGGGTTCTGGTAGCTATAGACTATGGTTGAGTAATTTCGTAATAGGAATGCTCATTGCCGCTTTCCCCTCAAAGAGTCTGGGTTCCGAAGGAATTTTTCCTGACCTCAGTGAGTCAGAGCCGATTGTTCGGATTATGCCGCTGGGGGATTCCATTACTCAAGCGGATGGGGAACATGGCAGCTATCGCCGACCCCTTTGGAATTTGTTACGTCAAGCAGGGTATGAAGTTGAGTTTGTCGGGTCAACCCAGAATCATTTTGGCGGACCTCCGCCGTTTACAGACTTCGATCCGGATCATGAGGGGCATTGGGGCTGGAGAACCGATGAAATTTTGGTCCATATTAATAATTGGGTGAGTTCCGCACGGCCAAATATCGTACTGATTCACCTTGGCACGAATGATGTAAGGGCTGGCCAGAGTTTGGAAAGTACGATGGATGAACTCTGGGAGCTGATTCAAGCGTTGCGGCTAAACAATCCGTTCGTTAAGGTGCTGTTAGCCCAAGTAATTCCGACTGTCGAGAATGAGGCTCAGGTAGCCCAATTAAATCAGCGGATTGCTTTGATTGCGGAATATATGAGTATGGAAACATCCCCCGTTCTTTTGGTGGATCAATTTAGCGGCTTTAATCCGGCTGTGGGTCAAGATACCTACGATGGCGTCCATCCTAATGAGCTGGGTGAACGGAAGCTAGCTGAGCAGTGGTTTAACGCTTTGCAACAGATTTTAGCGCCGCCCCAAGAGTAGTCTTATGTAGTCTTATAGGGTTAACCCGTTTGACTCAACGCCCGTACTGAATGCCTACCTTCAAGTCCGACGACTTAATGGTGGATGTAAATTTGATCTCGCCCATTTTGCTTAGCCTGATAAAGGGCCAAATCGGCGACTTGCAATAGGCCTTGGGGAGAGCTGCTGTTATTGGGCGTTGTAGAAGCAATACCCAAGCTCACAGTAACGTACTCTCCAACATCAGATTTAGGATTAGGGATGCAAAGTTGTTTAACGGTATTGCGGATAAACTCTGCTACTTGCATAGCGCCCTCCCCATTCGTATTAGGCAGAATGACGCCAAATTCTTCGCCGCCATACCGGGCTACCAAATCGGCTGGACGCCGTGAGGCATTCATGAGGGATTGGGCGATCTGCTGTAGGCATTTGTCCCCTTTGGGATGCCCGTAAGTGTCGTTATAACGCTTGAAATAGTCGATATCACAAAGAATTAGGGAGAGGGGGCGTCCCTCCCGCAATAAACGATTCCACTCTTGCAGCAACGTATCGTCGAAGCATCGACGGTTGGGGATTTGTGTCAATCCGTCTAAAAGAGCAATATTTCGTAGCTCTTGATTTTTTGCTTGAACTTGTTCGTAGAGTAAACTTTGCTGAATTGCGATCGCTAATTGGTCGGCGACCGTCTGAACAAGTTCGATTTGGTAATCTTGCCAATCTAAAGTTGGCTGAGGGTTGACCAGGATCAAACTGCCCCAGAGTCCAGCCCCCACCGACAATGGCGCAATTAGATAAGCGCCGGCAAGGGGAGTATTAAGGCAATCCTGACACTCATTTCTGATCGAAGACACATTGTTAATTTGGACAACTTCCAGCTTTTTGAGTCGATCCACTAAGGACCCCTCTGGCTGAAAAAGCCCTGGTTTAAGATGGGGCGCAGCGGGATGGGGTAAATACTCAGCAACGGGCGACCAACGCTTCTGATCCGGTAAATATTGGACGAGGTATACCTGATCGACCTTGAGAAAGGCGCCCGTCTCGGCGACAACGGTGGAAAAAATAGTCGGCAAGTCGAGAGAATTACGAATGGCTTGAATTACCCGATTAAGCGCCTTCTGCTGTTGCGCTTGTCGACGTAGCTCGGCTTCAGCCCGCTTGCGATCGCTAATATCTTCAATCACTGTAATCAGATGGCGGGGATGATTGGCGGCGTCTCGCACCAAAGACACCGTTACATTCGCCCATTTCACCTGATTTGATTTGCAGATAAACCGTTTCTCCAGCGTAAAGGTTGGAATTTCCCCAGCTAACATCCGCTTTATTTGTACTTGGCTTTCAGCGATGTCATCAGCGTGGGTTAACTCCTGAAATGTCTTTTGCAAAAGATCCGTCGTTTCGTATCCAAAAAAGTTACAGAAACTTTGATTAACCTGAAGATATTTGCCAGATAGCTCAGTGAGTGCAATGCCTAATGCACACTGCTCAAAAACAGTTCGATAGTATTGTTCACCTTCCCATAGGGCTACTTCAGGATGCACGACGCCAGCCATATTTTCAGCATCCACACCACCCTTTGAAACTACCTCCCTTGGCGAAGGTAGTTTCTCCAATATTTCCTGAGTAGAACTTTCTTCAGTCGCTGTTTGGCCCACTATTCTGTCAGATGAGAATAAATTGATTTAAAACTTTATAAAGTTCCTTTCAGCTCAATCGAATAACAGAAATGTATAGAGGTTTGGAAAAACATCCTAAGCCTATCAGTCCAGTAGGTTTGGATGTAGAACCGAATAATTCAACGACTGCTTGCTATAGTCTTAGCTATAAAATCGTTTAAAATTCTTTGCTTTTCTAAACAAACCTCGGGTTTTACAGGTCAACCAGGTTAAAAAGCTCATTAATTGAGCAATGCTTCATGTAATTAAAGGTTGCGTTCTGTAAACTGCGGCAACTACAAAAGATGCTCATATACATTAACGTACCCGGACTTGAACCAATGAACTCATTAATTCATTCAAAAAAAATAGTTATTGGGTGGATTTGGGTTTATTGAACAGTTCAACCGCTTAGAAATCAGTGATCAGTATTGGGTATTCAGCGATTTGTCTCAAGTTTCTAATCACGGGTCGCACCTCATCTCTGACTTGTTATGCTGGTTGCTTCCAACATCGGAATCCAGTACTACTACCCCGTTCTACTAAGGAATACTCGCCTTGCAGGAGCTTTTCCGGAAAATAACCGCCCTAAACTGGATGTTTTGACCTGGAAGGCGTTTCGATTAGTTGATTATCTTCTCTCCGCCCACTTAAGAGGAACGTATATAAATTGGGGCGCCTCAGAACACTATTCAAAATAAATGGATTGGGAGCTGGACAGTTTGAGTCAGGCTTAATCAGCTACAATAAGCTCCATCTTAGCGATCCAGTTTAATCTCCTTAGTCTGAGGGAGGGGTTGGATTTCCCTGGATTACTTGACGTCAATAAACAATTCAGGAAGAGATGCAATTTTCTGGCTTATCTAGATGATCACTACCATGATCTAACTACCAATCACTTCTACCGCGATTGTGAGACATTTTGTGAGACAGTTAAATATCGATGACTAGTCTGAATATAGTCAACCGGATTCACTGCATTATGACAGGAAGTTGAATCAAATAACTATAAAAAAAATTCTCTGTGTTGCGGTTTCAATTAAAGATCCGGATGATATTAAAAATTAAGCATATTAAATTTAATGAATACTAACTCATTAAATTCTCCTAACAAATCCTGTCTGCATCTTCGCTGACTAGACTGATTTAATATAACCCTCTGAGTTAGAGAATGATTCCAGGCCAATCAGTGATGGCCGTGGTCGACTGCACCACATGCATCCCTGCATCTGCAAATCGCTGGAATGCATTGTTACTTTGCTCGGTAAAGTCTACAACCTCGGGCACAACGACAGGAGAGGTACAATCCTCTAGTAAATAGACCCGTTGAGTCAGGGTTGGGTTTTTAGCTTGAATTTCAGTCAATAGATCGTCTATGGTCCAAGCCACACAGTGACTCTTAGCTTGACCAGCGATAATGACGACGTCAAAGCTGATTAATTTATCGATCAAACGAGTATTCTTCGCAGCGATTGGCCCGCCGGCAGGATTATCCAATACTTCAGGGCTAAGGACGGAGTAGTTTTCGGTAAGCGGGTTGCCGCCTTTAATTTCAAAATGGGTTTGGCTACTACGGGCTAAATTGTGGAAAAAACACGTCTCTTCTACGATGGCTGCTAAGGCGTGGCCAATACCGCCTAACATGGCGTGGTAAGGCCAGATTGTTAGTGGATATTTGCCGCCGTCACTAAGGCGTTTTGCGTAATGCAGAGCAAAGTTCTGCAGTTCTGTGAAATCTCTCCTAGCCAGCGAGTAAGTGATGGCGGGATTGACCCGCCATTTACCCTGGACGATATCCTCCACGCTAATCATCGTCATGGGAGCGGGATTTTCTCCAACATCGTCCACCCAGAAAGCTGCGTGGAAGATTTGCATCGCTGTATGGGTATCCATTGTCGGGATGATTTCGGTGATCACCCCTAAGTTTCGGTAAATGAACTCACACAACCTGACATTATCTTCCACTGCGCCCATGCCGGATCGCCCCCCGACAAACAGCTCAAACTCTGGAATGCAAAAAGTATTCTGCAGATCAATCGCCAACAAACAAATCTGACTGTGATCTTGACCAGCAGGCTGTATGCTGTGCCGCTTAGCCCAGCTTTTGGCCTGTTCAGCTAAGGCTTGGTAGGGGATTCGCCAGATTTCCCCCGCCCGAGTGGGGTCAAAGTGCGGGGGGATGGGGAATTGGGTTCGGGCCGTCATCGCTGACTGACTACTCTACAATTTGCACCTTAACCCACTCGGCGTTACCCTGGCGAGATTCATCTTTGTATTTGCCCCCTCCCGTATCTGGGAATCTTACCATCGACTCACTATTCAGGAGAATTCCAGGAATAAAAATACCGGCACTGCGGTGCGTTATGCTTCGCTTTTCTTAGGTGCCCTTTGGGCTATACAGCACCCTACAAGCGGTAAATTCTTTCCTGGAAATCGCCTCAATTAGACTCAGGATCTTCAATGATCATCAGGTCTCTGGCCTGTTGGAGTTTATTGATAACAGTCCTAGCCGGTCCCCGCTGAGAGAAAAACCGATTAGCGGCTATTTGGGTTGCTTTTTGGGTCAGTCTCTTGGCTGTCTTAAGGTGCGATACGGCTGCCGGCTCGAGTTCCCCACCTTCTAAAACCATGATGGCGTCTTCTGTCTCATGCATGACGAGGTTCAATAAGTCTTTGGGGTCTTGCAGCGCGAATGCGCTGTTTTGTGAGCCGAGCTCTAGGAGTTGGATGCTCTGTTGAATGTTCTCCAAGGCATTGATCACCCTGAGAAATCCTGCCACGTCCACCACCTGGTCATTGGTTATCCGAATCCCTACCCCGTCTGGATCAGAGTTGGCTAAAGCCCTGCCTGCAGGGGAATTATTGAAGGTATTGCTACTGTAGAAGGCAACGGCTCCCTCGATGGTATCAATAGCATTATTGTGGAAAAATGGCCCCGTATCAGCCGCTTCTACGAGAGGGGGCGTGTTGAATGTACCATTTCCCGGCGTCCCGAACCCATCATCAGGCGGAACATATTCGCCAGTTAGAGCTTGCGGTTTATTGGGCAGATCCTCAATACCCAGATTAAAGTTGAGATTCCCTAGATTTTGCCCGCCAAAGTTGGCGTTGGCGCCAGCATTCGCATGGCAGGTAGCGCACTTGCCCACTGAGGCGTCAAGGAAAATTTTCTGACCTCGGGTTGCAGTGGCTCCTTTCAATGGCAAGGGCAAGTTTAGATCTTCTTGCCGTCCTAGGGCCAACTGGAAGGCTTCGAGGGCATCCAATTCCTCATCTGTTGGGAGCCGAAAATCGACCCCTGCAACCCGATTTAATGTCTTGGTGAAATGCTGAATAACTGCCCCATTGGTAAACGAGCGGAGTGAGCCATCATCTGGGGCTCCATCTCCAGACCACCCGGTGCGAGGTCCGCTAGGGCTATCAATTGACGTTCGAAGCGCCAGAGTATGGGGGACGCCTCGCAGAGTAAATTTATTCTCTAGGTCATCAAACCCATCCACATTTTCTAGGATTAGACCAAACTCTCGCAGCAATTTGGGATTTTCAAAGTTTTTCTGCAGATTAGGGTTAAACTCGGCGACAAACAGCGGATCGTCATCGGGTAATGTCGAGATAAATGCAGGATCGATCGTAAAGTTATTCTCTAACCGATGACAGGTTGCACAGGTTCTGCCATTGCCATCAAATGTCTCGTTCAGGAAAATGTTGAGTCCCCTGGCGATGAGTTCACCTTCTGAGCCAACAGACGAATATGCCTGGTTCGATGACAGTATTACGCTGAAGATGGTTGCGATAGGCAACAAAACGAAAAAAAACTTAGTTAAATGATTGTGTGAAAATCTTCTCTTCTTTGTCTTCATGGATTACCTCTAACCGACTAACCAGATCCTGGAAGAAGGCGTCATAGGACTCGCTCTTCTCCCTCACTTATTAATCGGATTGGTCGCCTTGATCTATGCAAGTGATTCTAATTTTCTCTCTCCCCCACTTTTTCCCTCACACTGTTCATTCTGTTTGCTATCACCAGGGACTGACGGCGACGGGACTTCATGTCTGGTAACGGAACAACACTCAGAATCTAAGTAGGGATTAGGGTAAGCAGTCTCATTGGCTCTGTTGAGCGCTAATGTGTTTTTTCAAACCCTTAATACAAAGAGAACCCCCGGCTAAAGCCAGGGGCGTTGCGTTAGACATGCGAAAGGTTCCATTAATCTCAGACTAAACTTAAAAAGTAAAGAAATCGGGAAGGTTGGTTAGGAAAGTGGGTCCAAGTTATCCACAGAGGGGCAAATTCGGATCGCGCCCAGTCCGACTTGGCCGATTGAAGAAGCAGGCTCTAGCGAGGGAGAGACAGTTTCTGGTTGAGATATCTGATTAAGAGATTCCGGGATTCGAGTCCTATCCTATTCAATCCTGCGTTGTGGACAAGTTGAGGACGAGTCGTTGGAGGAATGGATGATTGGATTTTGTTCTCCCTGGGAGTTTTGTTTACAAAGCCAAGTTCTATCAAGACACGTTAACTTCAGTAAAGCAGGGGCTAATCGCTGGGGCCGCCGTGATAACTTGATTAATAAGCAAATGACAACTGAATAAACAAAAGCAGTTCGAATTCAATACTATTGTTTTTGACTGCTGAAGTAAAACTCAAACCCCAAAAAATTGACCTTCAAGATAGCCATTTTGTGGCTTTCCTTAGATTGGATTAAAGCCAGAACATCGTCAGCTAAGACACGGCTATATGTCGGTTGTAAACCTTACTGAGTTGTATTGATTCTCATCACTACTTTGATCAGCTAAGACCGAACCTAACGAACGTCTTTTGAGTTTTGCCAAATTTTAGAGGGTTCAGCCAGCAATGGTTGAACCCTATGTTTATGTTTATTCTGTATGGTTTCTCACTCAATTTGGTTGGCTCTGATTATTGGCAATTCAAGATTGCACTGGGCGGGATTTAGGGATGCTGCTTTTTGCGGCGCATGGCATACGCCGCATTTGTCAGGTAGCAGCGTTCAACACCTGGTTAATCAGTCTTTTACCCCGTCTGCTTGGAATGCCTTGCTCCCCTCCGGCATTCCTCCATTAGGCTTGCCAGATAATCAGCCGATTGAGCTCTGGGTGGCTTCTGTCGTGCCTCAACAGAGTGCGCTTTGGCGAACTTATCCCCAGCTGCAGCTAGTGGATCGCGATCGCATTCCCTTGCAAGGAATTTATCCCACTCTGGGCATTGACCGTATTCTTACCCTGTGGGGAGCGGGAGAGAGTCAAGGATGGCCTGTTTTAGTGATTGACGCCGGGTCTGCGCTGACATTTACAGCGGCCACAGCTAACCACTTTATCGGCGGGGCCATCCTGCCAGGACTGCGACTGCAGTTCCGATCCCTTGCACAAGAAACTGCGGCGCTGCCTGCAATTGAGTACTCGGGCATAGACCCCCTGCCAATCCGTTGGGCGCGGGATACCTCCACTGCGATTCAGAGCGGCGTAATATATGGCTTGTTAGCGGTCATTCAAGACTACATTATCGATTGGCGGCGTCAGTTTCCCGATGGCCAGGTGCTGCTGACAGGAGGCGACAGTTCTTTGCTCCTTACTTGCCTTCAGAGCAAGGCTCCGGAGATCGCTAATCAACTCAAACAAGACCCGCATTTGATGTATTGGGGAATGCGGGCCTATCGGCGTCAGGTATCAAAGATTGCTAATTTCTAGAGACTGTTAATCCGAGTCCGGTAAGCAGCGGCGTCGAGTCCTGAGTTAGCGCTGGCAGATGCCGATGAGTCAAGCATTGTCTGCAGTCTAGCAACCCGATCTGACGCTGCTGGGTGAGTGCTGAGAATAGTCGGAGTCGATCCGCGACCGACCAGCTTTTGCATAAATGTCACCAGCCCAGCTTGAGCATATCCGGCCCGACCCAGGTTATTAAACCCTCGCTCATCCGCGTTGTACTCATCTCCTCGACTTGCGGGCAGGCGGAGCGCTAGTTCCACCCCCAGGTTCACTAGGACATCTTGTTCTACCCCTAGGGCTCCGGCAATCCCTTGCGCCAACGTAGCGTCTCTCAGCTGATTCACCGCATGGCGGCCAGCGATATGGCCGATTTCATGGCCGATTACCCCCGCCAATTCAGCTTCATTACTGGCTTCTTTGATCAAGCCTGTGGTCACATAGACATAGCCCCCCATCGTGGCGAAGGCATTGATCTGATTGTCGCTCACCACTTGAAAGTGATACGGAATATTGGGGCGATCGCTAGCCGGCGCTAAGCGTTGTCCAATGTCGTTGACATAGTTGTTCACCCGAGAATTCCGACTCAAGCGAAATTCATTATTGACGATCTGTTGGTTGATCTGGCCCCCCAGTTCAATTTCCTGCCGGTCTGACATATTAGATAACTGAACGTACTGAATCCCATTAAAAAGCAGATCAACCCACGAAAGGGCTTGGCCTGGACGAGGTGTAGCGACCCCGACGCCAATGGCGAATATCAATGAGATGAGGCCATAGAACCAACGGCGACGAATTTGCTGAGTAACGGAATGTAAAAAAGTGGACATATCAGCTCAAGCGATGATGACTATCAATATTGTGGGATCTCAGGCTCCCCTAACGACTGGGAATCACTCCCGTGTAAGGGGTTAGGACGCAAATTCACTAGAATAGGTTGTCTACCCTATATGGTTAAATACTAACGACTCCCCCTGAGCAATCAAGGGGCCTTTACCCTTTTCTAACAGACGACGTGGGTTGGAGAACAATTGACTATGACAGTTTTGGATTCGAAAGGGCGCCTATTTGGCAAAATCAGCCTCCTCGATATTGGCGCCGCCCTGATTATCTTGATGGTCATCGTAGGGGTGTTCTTTTTCCCAGGCGCCTCTGGATCAGTTTCACAGTTCGGCGTCACCACGAAACCGATTGAAGTGGATGTGATGGTTCGCGGCCTAACGGTATCTGATCCGCCCGCTCTGCTAAAAAGCATAAAAACTGCAGAGACCACAAAGGTAATTATCCGTAATCAAGCCTACGGGGAAGTTCGCATCAAATCTGTGCAGTCCTTACCGCGCAGCGTCGCTGTCCCCCAGCCTGACGGCTCTGTCGTCTCGTTCGACGATCCCCGCCCAGAGCTGAACTACACCGCGGATATGTTAATCACCCTCACCGGAGATGCGCAAATTACGGAAAGCGGACCCGTTTTAGGTAACAACAAGGTCAAGATTGGAGTCCAAATTGAGCTTGAGGGAGAGCTTTATGACTTCAATACCAGCGTGGTTGGCGTGAGAATTTTGGATAGTTAAAGTTCATCGCCTAATGGCCAGGCTCTCCCGAAGCGGATTTCAGAATTTAGTGATCATATTGAGAGCTATCCCGTATTAGCGTATAACTTGTCGAAGACGCTACTGATGAAAAAAGATGACCCATGCTGTGACTCCCTGCGCTGACTGGAACCTACTGGCGGATAAAGCTTTGTCGGGTGAAGTATTGACCCGAGAGCAAGCCAGAGCAGTGTTGCAGGCGCCTGATGATGTCCTGTTAGATCAATTAGCGGCGGCCTATCGGGTTCGTCGGCGCTATTGGGGGAATCGGGTTCGGCTTCATTTCCTACTCAACGCCCAGAGTGGTCTGTGTCCTGAAGATTGCCATTATTGTTCGCAGTCAAAGATTTCCACAGCCGATATTGAAAAGTATCCGCTGCTGGCGAAAGATAAAATTCTCGGCGCCGCAGAGCGAGCGGCTGAGTTAAAGGCGGCTACTTTTTGCATGGTGATTTCTGGGCGGTCTCCGTCAGAATCGGTGTTTGAAAAGGTGCTTGATGCGGTAAGAACGGTCAAAGCCAATCATGACCTAAAAATCTGCGCCTGTTTAGGGTTATTGAATGAAGATCAAGCCCATCGGTTGGCTAAGGCGGGGGTTGATCGCGTAAATCACAATCTCAATACTTCTGAAGACAACTATTCTCAAATTTGTACGACCCATACGTTTAGCGATCGCACCGCTACCGTTAAAGCAGTCCAGGCGGCGGACATGACCACCTGTTCCGGCGGTATTTTGGGCATGGGGGAATCGGATGACGATGTGATTGATTTAGCATTATCCCTACGAAGATTGAATGTCACCAGCGTGCCGGTCAATTTCCTGATTCCTATTTCTGGGACGCCCCTAGAACATCTGCATGACCTGAATCCCCGACGGTGTCTGCGCATCCTTTGCCTATTTCGCTTGATTCTACCCAGCCAGGAAATTCGCATTGCGGGTGGACGGGAAGTTCATCTCCGCTCCCTCCAACCGTTAGGCTTATATGCCGCAAACTCTGTCTTTATTGGAGACTATCTCACCACCGCTGGGCAGGCTGCTCGTCAAGATATGGAGATGATCCAAGACGCCGGTTTTGTCCTAGAAGCGCCGGATGGATCCATTATGGAGGGAGACCCGCTAGAGAATTTGTCGTGTGCGCCCCATATCGGGACTGTTTCTTGACAACATTGCTCGATCTGCAAAAAATTCTAAATATCTTGCAAAATTAAGCCGCTAAGTATAGCAATTCCTCACATTCGGAAAGGCATAATAAATAGGTAAGTTGAAGGGAAAGCCAATTCAGGGTTCTTTTCAATTGCCGGTTTCAGCATTCATGACAACCGGACTGTGTATGGTGTCTATTCCGTCAGGTCAAAGGGTTAGATGAGCGCAAGTTCCCGTCGCATATTTATTGGAGATGTTCACGGTCACTACGACGGGCTAATGCGTCTGTTAGCAATGATTGACCCTGACGCCTCTGACCAGGTTTACTTCGTAGGCGACCTCATTGATCGGGGTCCGAAAAGCGCCCAGGTGGTTGAGTTTGTCCGCCAAGGGCCTTATCAGTGTGTCCTGGGTAACCATGAACAATTGCTTTTGGACGCTTTTCAAACCGGAGAGGTGGATATGTCCATTCTCCAAGCCTGGCTCTACAGCGGCGGACAAGCGACATTAGCCAGCTATTCTGACATGGACGCTCTTTTCGAGCATCTCGACTGGCTGCGTTCACTCCCCCTCTATATTGATTTAGATGATGTCTGGTTGGTTCATGCGGGGATGAATCCTTACTTATCCATCAGCGAGCAAACCCCTCAAGAACTCTGTTGGATTCGCGACACTTTCCATAACAGCCCTAAGCCTTACTTCAAAAATAAGCTAATTATCACAGGGCATACTATTACCTTTACGTTTCCTGGCATTGCGCCAGGACAGATTACCCAAGGGGCTGGCTGGCTAGATATCGATACCGGCGCCTATCATCCCAAGAGTGGATGGCTAACGGGGGTGGATATTGACAACAAAATAGTGCACCAATTCAATATTTATCAGAATGAATTACGAGTGCGCCCCCTTTCAGAAGCAGTTGTCAAGCTGAAACTGAAGAATAGAAAACGGCTCAGAAAGATCGCCTGAGAGGAGAGCAAAGGATAGGGCTCCAAAACCCTCCCATGCGGTTCTTGGCGTATCATTTAAGCCGGGACAATTCGGTGGGGAAGGAATACAGAAGTCTGGCAGGAACTGGATTCTGACTCCTGTATTCTTTCCTAGCAAAAATTTCCCGCTTTAAGTTGTAATCCCGGGTCTTAATGATTGGTTCTAATTATCAAGATAGAACTGTGGCTCCAGCAAAATAATCCTTGAGTTGCTGGTCATGATCATGGGAAAGTTGCTCTTTGGGCAAAGCCGTTGCGGAAAAGGCTTTGACCTCTAAAATTTCGTCAGTATCGCCGACGTTGAAATCACCATCGACTTGGGCTTCGAGGGCGACACAGACAGCATGAAAGCGGGGATCGCGTTCAGGCGCAGAATAAACGCCTACAAGCCTACCCACTTTCAACAGATTCAATCCTGTTTCCTCCGCCAGTTCTCGCTTGGAGGCGGTTACGATATCTTCACCCCAGTCCACTATCCCGCCAGGTAAACTCCATTTCCCATTATCGCGACGACGAACGAGAACAATATCTCCGTTCGGCATAATAGGAATGATACAAGCGCCGAAGATTGGACGACGGAGGAGCAGCGCTAGTAGTGTACGAACAGGACGCCAAGTTCGACGCATAAATGTGAAAAGTTTTATGTCGATAAGGCGGCAATATCCTCTAGAACCTCAGCCGCATGGGGCTCGGGCTTAACCTTTCGGTAGATCTTCTCAATCGTACCATCTGGACCGATGATGAAGGTGCTACGGCTAATCCCCATGTATTCTTTGCCCATAAATTTCTTTAGGCCGTAGCTGCCATAGGTGGTTGCAACTTTACCTTCTTCATCAATGAGTAAAGGAAAAGGCAACTCGTACTTTTTAATAAATTTGGCGTGGGACTTGGCGTCATCTGTACTCACGCCCAACACCACGAGATCCTTTTCTTGATACTCATCATAGGCGTCTCGAAAAGCGCAGGCTTCTTTGGTGCAACCGGGGGTATTATCTCGGGGGTAAAAATAAAGGACTACCCGTTTCCCTTGTAAATCAGCTAATCGGAATACAGTTCCCTCTGCATCTTGCAGATTAAAGTCAGGGGCGGGGTCGCCAACACTAAGCGTCATACTCTCAACATCACTTAATTTAGGACTAGATTACTTGCTTAAAGCCTACGAGTCCAGTCTATGTGACCTGGATTGGATCAATTACCCTGAATGATAACTTCAACCAGCGGTTTGAATGTGGCGATCAAGTCAGAACGACTGGTCACAAGCGTTGGAAAAGCATGACGGCTATAGTCTTCGCCAATTTGCAGCGGAAAGATAGATTGACTTGCCAACGGGATCCAGCTTCCCCCCGCGGCTTGGACGATTGCCCAGACTGCGGCGATGTCCCAGATTTTAGGGGTGGCTTCCACCGCCCCTAAGCTCGTGCCCGTTGCTACGGTTAATAAGTTGTAGGTGGCGACCCCTAACATCCGAATTTTGCAGGGGAATGGATGCTTCATGACCGCAGTGCTGCGGGCGCAGAGGCTAAAAAAGTGGTTCTTAGAAGGGGCGTCGCTAGAAACATGAATCGGTTGATTGTTCATAAAGGCGCCTGTGGGCCCTGTTAACTCTGAGTCTCCATACCAAAAACCATGGAAGGATTGCTGCAAAGGGGGGAAGTGAACATAGCCAAAGACCGGCGTTCCTTGGTACAGCAGCCCTAAGGATATCCCCCAGATTGGGATGCCGCGGGTGAAGTTTGTGGTGCCGTCGATCGGATCAATAATCCAGCACCAATCTTCTTTAGGAAAGATATGGGCGACTTCCTCACTCAGCACACCATGGTTGGGAAACGCGTCTGCGATCGCTTGTCGCAATTCTCCATCCGCCCATTGATCCGATTGCGTCACTAAACTCCCATCGGCTTTCTCTAAAGCTTGGGCGTGACCAAAGTCGCTTAATAGTTTTTTGCCCACTCGGGCGGTTGTTTCTTCAGCAAAGTTGAGAATATCAGTCCAGTTGGGGAGGTTAGGCATGAGGGAGTAGGAGGGGTAGGGGAGATAGGGAAGATGGGGGAGATGAGGAGGAAATGTAGAGACGCGACATGTCATGTCTCTAGAGTGGGGGATAGGATGGGGGAGATGGGGAGGCGGGGGGAGCAGGGGAGGATGGGGGAGAAAATGTAGGGATCTGTAGGCATTGCCCATGCGCCTGATTTCAACGTGATCAGCGACCAATGACGACTGTCCAAAATCTAAAATCTAAAATTCAAAATCCCTTAAAGACTTGAGTTTTTTAGCCCCAAAGACAGCACTAATCTAAATCGCTTTCCAGGACGGCTGCGATCGCTTGTTTGGAATTGACTTGAAACTCTTTGACATCGACGCGGTCCAGGAGTTGAACTGCGATGATCATACCAATGGCTTGGAGGGCAAAAACTAGACCATAGGCGAAGACTAGATTGGGGAATAGGGAACGGCCAATATCCAGGATGGCGCCGCCGCTGAAGGTGGCGATGGCTCGGGCGATGGCTTGGGCTAGGCCCCAAGCGCCAATGAAAACGCCTGCGGTTTCGGCGGCGGTCAGGTCGAGCATTAAACTGATGCCGCCCGATGTGGTCATGCCAGCGGCTAGGCCAAAGAGAAGCAAAGCCACTTGGAGAGATTGGGGATTTTGGGTGAAGCCTGACAGAATAATCAGCACAAAGCACCCTGCCGCCATGAGACAACCCCACTTCGCTGTTTTTCGTTTGCCAATTCGGGGGACTACTAGAAAACCAGTGGCGCTTAACCCTACTAAGGTGCCCATACCCCAAAACGCATTGAGTTGGGTCGTTTCTGAAACACACATGTTGAATACTTCGCCGCCGTAGGGCTCCATCACCGCTTCTTGCATGAATAGACTAATGGTCATCATGATCAAAAAGCTAAAAAAGATCCCCGTTTGACGACTGGCGGTTAATACTTTCAGCGCCCGCCCTAGCGTAATTTGATCTTCTCGATTGGCGGCAATGGAGCGCGTTTTATAGCGGGAGTATTTGGGTTCAATGCCCCAGGTGGACGCCAAGCACAACCCAAACACAATAGCGGGCGCAAAGAGGAATACTGAGTTGACGGCCTGCTTTAAGTTAGCCAACTCAACAGTAGAGCCGGTTTGGGAAGGATCATAGGATAGGATGGCGGCTCCACACAGTTGTGGTTGGTCCAGAATTTGGCCGCCCAGAATGGCGCCCACCACGATCCCCACCATCAGCATGGACCAAACAATGCCCACTAACTTTGGGCGCTCGTTTTCATCGGAGACATCCACTAAGAGGGCTGCGAAGGGGGTGGAACTGGCGCTGAGGGCGAGACCATACAGGGCGAATACTACACCCAATAGTCCGGTCCAGAGATAGGTGGCGGTCGTCCAGTCGCCATCGGCATTCAAACTGGCGTTGAGTCCCCACACGACCTGAACCGCCAGAAAAGCCATTAAGGTGAAAAGCCCGCCGCCGATCCAGATATAGCCTGTGCGATGATGACCCCAAAGGGGTTTTGCATCAGACATCTGGCCAAACCATAAGCGCGCTGGGGCGACGATCTGATGCATAGCGATCGCGCCCGCCGCAATCAGAGCTGGAATTTTGAGTTCATCGATCATGACTCGGTTCAATAACCCTAGGGTTAGCAGAGACATGATCCCCAGCCCCATTTGAAAGAGTCCCAGCCGAAACATATTGATAATCCCCAGTTTGGCGGGGATATCACGATCCTGGGGAGAACTGGGAAAATCGCGGGTTGCCATAACTGCGTATCTGTTGGACGAACAAGCTGACCTAACAATTACTCAGCATAGAGGCTGATTGACGCCTCGTGACGGAAACCTCCCTCGCAGAATTCAGACTCTTCGGAGGCGCTGGACTCTTTTGGATATCAGCAACACCTTCTAGATCCTTTAAATCTTCCTAGCCGGAAAACGCTTCACTATTGTTGGCTGATTAAGCTTCTCCCAGATCTACAAAAAATTTCTATCCATTTCTATAGAATAAGATCTATAGAGATGGAAAAACCCTCTGCCGCTATAGCCTCAGAGGGTTGTATGCGATTCAAAACTTTTTGTCTAAACTCTTACCCTCTAGGCAACCTAACCTCTACCTGTAGTTTGGCTAAATTCCTGGGGTGCATTTCTATTAACTTTTCTTTCTATCCCTATTGCCTACCGCATCAATTTATCGCTGCGAAGCGGGCGCCTCTAAAAGGAACGCACAATCAATTTAGATTCTCGTTTGCCTCCAAGCACCTTGACAATGTAACTAATGTAGCCTTTGGGATCTGTTGGGGCCGCTGTTAAGCGACCCTGCCACTTCAAATAATGAATGCGGCAAAAGGGGGCTGACATAACGCGATAGCAAAAGGGCCAGCCTGGTCCATAAATAACTTCGCCTGACTTTAACAAGGCATGGGTATGGGAGGAACTAGAAGAATGAGAGGGATACATTGGCTGAAACTTGGTAATGACAGACGTTATGTACAAAGAGTTAGAAATATTTCCCTCTTTTAAGTTTCCCAAAATAGCGGTTAGGAGCGGATCAAGATTCGGTCTTTCTTGGTTGAGTTTTGATGAAAATCTTGGGCGCGCTTCATGACGGATAGAGCCTACTTCGATGACAGGAGATCTTAAGTTTGAATTGTGGGGTCGCCAGGGGAGCCTCTGGAGAGCATGCACAAAAAAGCTGGGAGCGGGAGTCCCTTGAAGGAGAGTATTTACACCAAAGAATAAGGGAAAACCGTACTTGACAGATGGGTTTCCGCTAGAACCGTACGGATGTCTCCATTTAAATTGGGTGAAAACTCACTTGGCGAAATTCTTCATCCAATGTCAACTTGATGTCAGGTTCGCATAAGTTCACGAAATTTTTTTTCGAACTCTATCGATTAGTTAAGCGTTGATGAAATACAAGCGGGTCAAGAAGATGAATATTGCAAAAGCTAGACTTCTTGCTCGCCTGATTTTTTTAGGAGGTTTAACATGCGGATTGCTCAAGTAGCGCCTCTTTGGGAGCGAGTCCCTCCACCTGGATATGGCGGCATTGAGTTGATAGTTGGTTTACTGACAGATGAACTTGTGCGGCGGGGTCATGATGTTACCCTCTTCGCCTCGGGGGATTCACAAACGCTGGCCAAGCTCGAAGCGACTGCTCCTCGCGCCCTTCGACTTGATCCAACGATTCAGAATCCTGCTGTTTATGACATGTTGCACTTGAGTAAGGTGCAGGAGAGGGCGGAAGAATTCGATGTCATTCACTTCCACACCTGGATTCCTCCGTTTCAACTGACTGAATACATTAAGACGCCAACCATATATACGCTGCACGGTAACTTCACCTCAGAAATTAACCAGCTCTATGCTCGCTATAGAAACCATAACTTTGTCAGCATTAGCAATGCTCAGCGCCAAGATGGACCTGATCTGAATTATGTAAGCACCGTTTACAACGGCATTGATGTCAGTGCCTATCCCTTCTTTCCAGAAGCTCAAACGCCGCCTTACTTAGCGTTTTTGGGCCGCATGTCTCCCCAAAAAGGACCTCACCATGCGATCTCCATTGCCAAGCAGGTTGGGCTGCCCCTGATGATGGCCGGGAAGGTGGATCCGGTTGATAAAGCTTTCTTTGAGGAAAAAATTGCCCCTCATATTGATGGGGATCAAATCCAATTTTTAGGCGAAGTCAATCATGAGCAGAAACTAGAGTTTCTGGGCAACGCCATGGCTACCTTGTTTCCCATTACGTGGCAAGAACCGTTTGGCCTTGTGATGATTGAGTCAATGTGCGCTGGCACCCCTGTGATTGGGATGAAGTTAGGCTCTGTGCCAGAAGTGATCGATCATGGCAAAACGGGTTTCATCTGTAACGATGTCGCCGAAATTCCCGATGCGATCGCGGGCGTATCTCAGCTGAATCGCCAACAGTGTCATGATTTTGTCAAACAACGGTTTAGCGTCGCGAAGATGGTAGACAGCTATGAAGACGCTTACCACAAAACTTTGGCGGAGAGCATGTCTCGTAATGGACATCGCCGTAACGCCGCTGTCCTAGCACTTTAGGGGATTGATTTAAATGTCCGTTCAAACCTGTCCGTGCTGTGACGGTGTTCTTCTCCGCCATGCTCGCAGTACTGGTTCTTATTGGCTGTGCAAATCATGCTGGCAGGAGATGCCTGTGTTGACCAAGGATGACTATGCTCTCTCTGATTCGTTGCTGTCATCCGGAGAAGAAGAGAGTTTATCCTTAGACAGTTCAGCTTTAATGAGGTCTGCCAATTAGTGATTTGGAGCGATACTTCTCTGATTTCATAATTTCCTGAATTAGAGTTAAAGGAGGCGCAAAAAGCTGCGCCTCCTTTTATTTAATCTCGTTAGGTTTCAATCAACACCTTCAAATTGCCTCGTTTTCTAACCACTCGGCACGCGGTGGCGCCATTGGACCGCTCAAACTCTAAATCCAGCACCGTGGATCCAATCCGCAGATTATGAATCGACAGTTGGTTGATGAAATATGGCAAGGTTGGATCCAAGATGCGGAGGTGGTTCTTGGAGGCGTCAGGAATAAGATGGAGCATCATCTGCAGCAGTTGGAAGATGCTGCCAGTCGCCCAAGCTTGGGGGGAACAGGCGACGGGGTATTCTACTGCTGGTCTGCTTTCGATCCGCTCATAGCCGCAGAAAAGTTCCGGCGGGCGTTGATAGGGCTGCTGTACGGTCATGTCAATCACACCTTTGGCGATTTCTAAAGAAGAGTCCACCAAATTCAGCGATCGCAACCCCAAGGCGATCATGGCGTTTTCATGGGGCCATACGGAACCGACATGGTACCCCATGGGGTTATAGGCGGGTGAGCCGCTACTCAACGTGCGAATCCCCCAACCGTTGAACAAATCTGGGGCGAGTAATCTCTCCGCCACACTGTCGGCTTTGTCTGGATCCAGGATATTGAGGGCTAAGCAGTGGCCAGGATTGGAGCTAATGCCATCGACCGGTTGACCCTCACCATCAAGGGCGATCGCGCAAAAATCCTGATCATCAACCCAAAAATCCCGGTTAAAACGCTGTTTGAGCGATCGGGCGTCTTCCTCCCACTGATCCGCCAAATCAATGCGCTTCTTCAAGCGGGCGATTTTGCTCAGTTCTATCTTGGCGGCGTAGGCATAGGCCTGGACTTCACACAAGGCGATCGGACCCTGGGCGATTTCGCCGTGTCGATTGACAATACAATTCGCTGAGTCTTTCCAGCCTTGGTTCACTAATCCGCCGCTGGATTTTCGTTGGTAGCAAAGGTAGCCTGTTTTCTGGCTTTGGGCGTCGATCCAATTCATCGCCGCCAGGGCGTTTGGCCAGAGTTGCTCTAAGGTCGCCTGGTCATTTGTCCAGGCGTAATAGTCAGCGTAGAGCATTAACCAGAGCGGGGTTGCGTCAATTGTGCCGTAGTAAGGCGTATGGGGGACTTCTCCACAACGGGTTAATTCCCCCTGTCTCAGTTCATGCAGAATTTTACCGGGCTGTTCTTCTCGCCACTCGTCATGCTGCTGACCCTGATAGCGGGCCAAGAGTATTAGAGTGGATTGTGCGATCGCGGGATCCAACATCAAGGTTTGGGACGCCGAAATCAGTGAATCTCGACCAAACAGAGTCGAAAACCAGGGGACGCCCGCAGAAAGGATGATGTGGTCGTCAAATTTCTGCCGAAGCAGGTAAATATCCTGTTCCGCCCGAGCGATTACCTGGTTGATCGTTTCATTATCGGAGCGGATGCGGGTGGCTTGCTGGCGCCACTGCTCTTCTTCCAGGAGATTAGCCGCCATCGCTTGCCCCAATGTTGCTGGCATCTCAACCGTTGTGGCCAATTTATCGTCGAGCAGCATTTGCAATCGATACCCTAGCTTCTGTGAGGTATGGGGCTCCAAAGACAAACGCCAGATAGCGGTATTGCCTGTGCAGGTATCTGGGGGATGATGGAAAAACTGAATGCGCGATTCCATAAAACAGCCATCCAAGCCCTGATAGGCCAGGGACAATTTGTCCGTTGTCGGGGCCGCCAACTCCAAAATTTTTTCTAGGGCCTCAATGCCTGCAGAGGACTCTAAATTTAGATTTTCCTTTTCAGTCGCCTTGTTAGGTAGGGGACGAAGCAAAAGTCCTCTCTGCTGGCGTTTGTGATAGCCTCTGACCTCAAAAATATCTACAAAATCAGCGCCGAAACTAAGGCTGAGGGTCAAGCTAATGGGGTGAGTGTTGTAGTTGGTAATTTCAATGTCTTCGAACAGACCGCCATTCAGCACCATATCCCGCCGGATCCCGATTGTTTCAGCCGCAATGTCAGGCAGTTCCGGGTTCGCGCACAATACAGAAATGGCAAATCCCTTGTCAGCATTGCTGCTCAGCCGAATTGGCGAACACCCCTCAATTTGCAGCTCCAAACGACTCAAAAAACGAGAGTCGCGGCAGAATAAGCCCAAATTTGTGTTCTGATCATGTTTTAAGGAGCCAGAAATATTCCCTAATGTATCGGTGATCATGAACAGATCATCTTCCTTAATGCTTAGGGTGGGTAACGCTTGGGTGCTCGCTACCCCTGGCCATTCCGGAAGCGGCCATTGTTGAGTTGACACAAACCGTTGACCATTCTGCTCAAGAATCTCTAGGGTCATATGGGGATACCTTCACATTCCAGTGACGTCCATCGACCTCTATTTTGCGAAATAGTTTGCTGAAATATTCCCCTACATTTTGCGGAAATCATTAAAAATTAAGAAACCCCCAAGGGAGACAGGCGAAACCTGCTCCGCTTGAGGGCGACCCTACATCATGACCGATTCAATGAGGATTTGTTATGGCGTAACTTATGCTGCGTCAGTATCAGCGCCTTGGTCGACTGCATCAGCCACGTCGGCAGCGGGCTCAACTACTTTACCTGGATCGGCCAAATTGATTTTCACCACTTTATTTTGGACTTCTTCCACCTTAGGCAAGGTAATTGTTAAGACGCCTTGGTCGAAGTCAGCTGCGACTTGGCTGTTCTGAATGGCTTCCGGTAAGGACACTACTCGACGGAACGGTCCGTATCGAACATCAGAATAAAGAACGGTCTGGCCTGACTCAGGCGCTACTTCTTTGCGATCGCCGGAAATAATCACCGCCTCCCGAGTCACCTGCACATCAATATCGTTTGCAGTGATGCCTGGGAGTTGCACTTTAAGAATGAAATTATTGCCTTGATCAACTAAGTTGATAGCGGGTGTCCAAGTCGTTTTTATCGCATCAGAAAAGTCAGTTAATCCATCGAAGATTTGATCAATTTGACGACGCACGAGATCTGCTTCACGGATGGGGTTCCAGTAACGAACGATCATAAGACTCTCACCTCTTAAAGATATTTTGAATTGAGGTTTTGGTTCTCAACCACTCACTCAATCTCTCTACATTTCCATGATGCTGAAAATGTTTATTTGTTGATAGGTATGAACTCCCTACTGATTTGGTGTGGATACCGAAAATAACGAGTTTTAGGTCTTTATGAATAAGGTGATTTGGTGAGAAAACCCCACTGATTAGGGATGAGAGCCGATCATTAATTAAGATTATTTTTGCTGATTTGAATCGGAATTAGAAACTATTGTTTTCAGGTCTGTTTAATGGTCTGAAAAACTTTTCCCTTCTATATTCAAGCCCTCTCCCCCGACCCCTCTCCCAAGATTAGGAGAGGGTAGAAAAGCTGATTGACTGGCAAAACTTTTTTGTGAATGTTTGGACAGCCCTCACGCTAACCCTCTTCCAGAGGGCTAGCGTGTACACACAAGTCGATGCGGTTTGTGGCTGATGATTTTGTCCCGCACATCCCAGAACTCACCGATCACTTATCCCCTCCTGGGAGGGGCTGCGGGGTGGGTTTATCCTGTCGCTAATGACCGAAAATCCCACCCCTGCCCCTCCCAGGAGGGGATTTTACCGCGAAATACCTTTGGCTGCGTTAGAGGGGGTAGAACCCGCTTTGAGACAATACAGATAACTTGTGTGTACATAGTAAGCCCAGAGGGAGAAGGAACAAGAAAGTGGATATGCTCCCTATATTCATCCACCCATCTACTCATCCACCCATCCACTCATCCACCCATCCACTCATCCACCCATCCACTCCCACCCCCAACCCCTGGACAGATGGAAGCAGCGAGTTATTATGGATAGGAAATTGACATTTCTTAATAAAATTGGGTCATCGCATCCCTCTATATGACAATTTCTTTACCAAATCGGGTCAACATTAAACGCTTTATAGAAGAGAAGGTTCTCTTCGGGCAGCCTCTGACCTTAGAGTTGACCGCTATTTTGCTGGTCTATTTTGTCCAGGGGATTTTAGGGCTGGCGCGATTAGCCGTCAGTTTTTTCCTCAAGGATGAATTGGGGCTGAGTCCAGCAGAAGTGTCGGCGCTTATGGGGATTGCGGTCCTACCCTGGACAGTTAAGCCGCTGTTTGGCTTTATTTCTGATGGCTTGCCGCTATTTCGGTATCGCCGTCGCCCCTATCTGATCCTGTCGGGATTTCTAGGGGCGACTTCCTGGTTAGCGTTGGCGACCGTTGTGAATACCGCTTGGGCGGCGATCTCATTAATCACCCTGAGTTCTGTCTCGGTAGCGATCGCCGATGTGATTGTCGACTCCTTAGTGGTTGAGCGGGCTAGAAAGGAATCCCTAAGCGATGCCGGAACCCTACAGTCCTTATGCTGGGGGTCGTCTGCATTAGGGGGGATCATTACAGCCTACTTAGGCGGATTGCTGCTGGAATATTTCACGACTCGAACCGTCTTTGCCGTCACCGCCACTTTTCCGCTGCTAGTCTCCGTTGTCGCCTGGTTAATTGCGGAGTCGCCGATTGAAGAGCCCCCTAACTGGTCGGCCATTAGCGGCCAAATCCAGCAGCTCCGGAAGGCCGTCACTCAGAAGGCGATCTGGATGCCCACCGTTTTTTTGTTCGCTTGGCAAGCGACACCGACGGCTGAATCTGCTTTCTTTTTCTTCACCACCAATGAGCTGGGGTTCCAGCCTGAGTTTCTGGGACGCATTCGCCTGGTTACCAGTATTGCCTCCTTAGTCGGCATCTGGATTTTTCAGCGCTTTCTGAAGGGGGTTACTTTCCGCGTCATCTTTGCCTGGTCAACGGTACTATCAGCCGTTCTGGGCATGTCCATGCTGCTGCTGGTCACCCATGCCAACCGGGGCTTGGGGATTGATGATCATTGGTTTAGCCTGGGGGACAGTTTGATCTTGACGGTGATGGGGCAAATTGCTTTTATGCCGGTACTGGTTTTGTCCGCCCGGATTTGCCCCCTGGGGGTGGAAGCCACCTTGTTTGCATTGTTGATGTCTGTAGTGAATTTGGCGGGATTGGTTTCCCATGAATTAGGCGCCTTGCTCACCCATCAGTTGGGGGTGACGGAAACCAACTTCGATCGCCTTTGGTTGTTGGTAGTCATTACAAATCTGACGACGCTGGCGCCGCTGCCGCTGCTGGGTCTATTGCCTAAGGCCAATGCTCAAACTGATGACTGCAGCGCATCGGCTGAGCCGGTTTGTCCCCAATTGGAAGCGGCGCCCGAGCCTGCGATCGCCCTGGTTGAAAAGCGCTCGGAAATGCAAGAAATTCCCGTTGCCGTGGGTGAGTTGGATTTGGAATTGCCATAAGCAAGTTTGATTGTCAGGGGTTGCAGACGCTGAGTGATTGGCGTCTGTGATGGGATGTCCGTAACGTGCTCAATGATTAATAAATTACTTTATGCAAACTCTTCAATCGCCAACTTCTCTTTCCACTGCGTCCGTTTCCATTGATCGGGATGACTGGCTGAGCGGCTACCGCTCTCAAACTCAGGAATTCACCTACTGGATTGATCAAATTGAAGGCCAAATTCCATTGGATCTAGAAGGGGTTCTATTCCGGAATGGTCCTGGGTTGTTGGATGTACAGGGTCATCCGGTCAGCCATCCCTTTGATGGGGATGGAATGATTAGTGCGATCGCGTTTCGGGGCGGTCGCGCCCATTATTGCAATCGATTTGTCCGAACCCAGGCATATGTGGCTGAGCAGAAGGCGGGCAAACCCCTCTATCGAGGCGTATTCGGCACCCAGAAACCCGGTGGTCTCCTGGCCAATGCCTTCGACATTAAGCTGAAGAATATCGCCAATACCCATGTCATTTATTGGGGCGGCAAGCTGCTGGCGCTTTGGGAAGCGGCTGAACCCCATCGCCTGGATCCCAACACCCTGGAAACCCTTGGGGTGGATTACTTGGATGGCGTTTTGAAACCGGGCGGCGCCTTTTCCGCCCATCCCCGCATTGATCCGGGTTGGGCCTGCCCAGACTCGCCGGATCGGGAGGGTGGACCAGCGCAGCCTCGTTTGGTGAACTTTTCAGTCAAGCCGGGTTTGTCCAGCACGATTACCCTGTACGAGCTTGACTCGACTGGCCAGTTAGTCCATCAGCACTCCCACGCCATCCCAGGCTTCGCCTTCCTCCATGACTTCGCCCTAACGCCAAACTACTGCGTCTTTTTCCAAAATCCGGTGAGTTTTAATCCGCTCCCATACGCCTTGGGCCTCAAGGGAGCCGCCGAATGTCTGCAATTCAACCCTAATCAACCCACTCGAATCATTGTGATTCCACGGGATGGAAAACGGCCAGTCCAGATTTTAGAAACCCAACCCTGTTTTGTTTTTCACCACGCCAATGCCTTTGAGCACGATGGCAAAGTTTATGTAGACTCCGTTTGCTATCGTTCTTTCCCGTCTTTAGAAGATGCTAAAAACTACAGAGAAGTCGATTTTTCAAAGGTTCCGGAGGGCCAACTCTGGCAGTTCACCCTTGATTTGACTGCTAAGACGGTTGAATCAGAGTGTGTCGTCAGTCGCTGCTGCGAGTTTCCCACGCTCCATCCCGATCATGTGGGACGACCCTACCGATATCTCTACATTGCCGCCACCCACGCCTCAACTGGCAACGCCCCCCTCCAAGCCTTGCTCAAGGTGGATGGTTTGACCGGGGAGCAGCAGTTGTGGAGCGTTGCCCCCAGAGGATTTATGGGAGAGCCCATCTTCGTCCCTCGTCCCAATGGAACTGAAGAAGATGATGGGTGGCTATTGATTCTGCTCTACAATGCCGAACGTCGCTGTTCGGATCTGACGATTCTTGACGCCCGCAATATTGAAAAGGGCCCGATCGCTCGGTTACTCCTGAACCACCACGTGCCTTATGGACTCCATGGCAGCTTTACTCCCAACTACTTTGGTCCAGCAGAAGAATTATAGTTAAGGGCAATCAACTATCCCCTCCTGGGAGGGGGTGAGGGGTGGGTTTATCCCGGCGGTAAAGACCGAAAACCCACTCCACTCTTTGGGCGCCCCTCCCAGGAGGGGATTTTAGATATCCTGTAGGGTTGGCATTGCCCACGCGCCTTATTTCAGCATTCGGCCATAATAAGGTTGGACAATTGTAGTGATTTAGTTTAGATAGGCCTAGAAATTACATCCCGATGGTTGGGGCGATTGTTCCGCCAGGTCTGCTGCAAAATCAACTGGCAAAGTAACGGGGGTGAAACCTGTTTCAACGCTCCCTTGCTGGGCTGAAGCGCCATACCCGCTTGGATGCATATGGGCCCGCACAATTACCTCCTCAGTGGGTTGAATGGGCGCGGGGCCGCCTGAACGGGTAAACGGTTGCTCATTCACATGGCTGTGCAGCAGAATGCGTCGATAGCGCAATAGCCCCTCTGGAGTCAGGACTTCCCACCAGTCTGCATATTGTTCACACCCTGTATCCGGACTGCGAATCGTGACAGAAAACCTATAAGCATTTGGCTCTCCTGACACTGAAACGTCTACTACCTCTGCAGTAGCCGAATGAGATTTCGCAACAGTTGGCTGGGCTTGATGGGTTTCTAGCGCTACTGCAGAATCAGGAAGCGAATCCGAGGCAGCTTGGCTTCCGGGTGCTTGGCGACCTGAGCAGCCACTGACAAAGACTAGAACAAGCGCCAGTATAGGTTTAGAAAGCTGACGCCAGGGATAATTCTGTGAAACCTGCCGCTTACAGAAAGATCGGCGATCGCCCATATCCGAATTCCCCTTAGTCATTGCCCGCCGCTCCATTCTCTACTCCTCGCCTGTCAAGATTCCATACCCAAATCCAGTATGAAATACTCATAGGGGGGATGGGTCAGAATATAAGAGTGTGGCTAATTTGTCATTGGTCACTTGTCACTTGTCACTTGTCACTTACCTAAATACAAATGATCAATGACTAGTGACCAATGACTGATAAGAGGGACTAAGCAATGGTTTTCATCAATCCCAAAACTGATTTCGCCTTCAAAAAAATCTTTGGCTCTCCTCAAAGCAAAGATATCCTGATCAATTTTCTCAACGCCATTCTCTACCAAGAGCAGAACATTATCCAGGATTTAGAAATCCTGGATCCGTATCAGGCTCCGCGCATTAGGGGCATAAAAGATTCCTTCCTGGATGTTAAAGCCGTTATCACGGGTGACAAGACCGTGATTATTGAAATGCAGGTGTTGAATGTTTTGGGTTTTGAGAAGCGAGTTCTTTACAATGCTGCTAAAGCATTTTCGATTCAATTATCAGCTGGAGAAGACTACAACCTCCTCAATCCAGTTATCGCTCTAACGATTACGGATTTCGAGATGTTTCCTAGCAGTTCAAAGATCATTTCTCGTTATCGCTTAAAGGAAAGGGACGACCTGACAGACTACAGCGACGACATTGAATTGGTTTTTGTAGAACTTCCGAAATTTCATAAAGAGCTGGAGGCATTGGCGACGCTAACGGATAAGTGGCTCTATTTTCTTAAATCTGCTGGCGCTTTGAAATCAGTTCCTCCCAATATGGCTACAGTTGCAGAAATTGGTAAAGCCTTTACGATTGCTGAGGAGGCTAACCTGACGCCAAAGGAACTTGAGGAGTTAGAACGGAGAGAGATATATATTCTGGATAGTCGTAACGCCATTCGTAAGGCTGTTCAACAGGGGCTTGAACAGGGGCTTGAACAGGGTATGAGAAAGCAGGCGATCGCGATCGCCCGGAATCTTTTAGATGTGCTGGATGTTGAAACCATCAGCCAGAAAACGGGGTTGAGTATTCGCGAGATCAAAGAATTGGCAAACTCCTAAGGCTGGCTAGAATCCACAGGCAATGTGAAGTAAAAGGCGCTGCCTTCCCCCAGATGACTCTCCGCCCAAATGTCGCCGCCATGTTGCTCAACTATTTTCTGGCAGATTGCCAGTCCTAAACCCGTTCCTCCCCGCTTGCGAGAGTCTGAGGCGTCCACCTGATGAAAGCGCTCAAAGATACTTTCCAGCTTTTCAGGGGGAATACCTTCTCCTTGGTCGCGGACAGTAAAAAGGGCATAGGGATTGTGGATTGTGGATTGTGGATTGTGGATCGGATTCTCCTCCCCATGTTCTTGAATTCTGAATTCTGAATTCTGAATTCTGAATTCTGTTTTCCTCCCATCCTCCCCATCCCCCCAAGACGCAACATGTTGCGTCTCTAAATTTCCTGCTCCCCCTGCTTCCCCTGCCTCCTGCCTCCTGCGTTCTGCCTTCTGACTCCTGCCTTCTGCCTCCTGTCTCCTCACTTCAGCCGTCAACCAAACGGTCCCCCCAGGTGAAGAAAACTTAATGGCGTTGCTGAGTAGATTGGTTAAGGTTTGCACGATGTAGTCGGGCTCGGCCTGTAGCGGAATGGAGATCGCGTTAGACAACAGGGTAATGTCGTGGTGTTGGGCCATCCCCTGCATGTCTTCTGTGGCTCGGGTTATCAAATCAGCTGCATCGCAGGCTTGCGGCTTCAGTTTTACGCTGCCGGATTCGATGCGCTGGAGGTCAAGAATATCATTGACTAAGCGGACCAGTCGATCCGTGCTTTCATCGGCAATTTTGAGCATCTGTCGCCCTTCTTTCGAGTGACTATCTAAGAGTTCGGTGGCGAGCAGCTTTAGAGAGGCGTGAATCGAGGTGAGGGGAGTGCGCAGTTCGTGGCTGACGACGGAAATGAATTCGTCTTTCATCCGTTCCATGGCTTTGCGATCGCTGATATCGCTAATCAAGGCAAAAAATCCCTTGACCTCCCCCTGTTCTCCAAGATGGGGAATGTAGTCGGCATTCAGCCAACGAGCGTCGCCGTTTTGGTGATGAGGAACTTCGATCTCATAGGTGACATGCTGGCCGGATAATACGGTTTCTATGTAGGGTTGAATGCGTTGATAGAGTTCCTCACCCAGTATTTCTCGAATAGGCCGACCATAGATTTCTTTAATGGGCTTTCCAAACCAGGCTTCGTAGGCTTTGTTATTGAAGCGATAGTGTTGTTGATCATCCACATAAGAAATTAGGACGGGTAAGGCGTCGGTGGTCAGGCGAAGTTGCTCCCTGCTGCTGCGTAGAGCCTTTTCAGTTCGCTGCCGTTCGATCAGTTCGCGCTGCAGTCGATTGTTCGAAGCCACTAATTCGACGGTTCGTTCCGCCGCCAACATTTCCTGGTTTTCCAGCAATTGGGCGTGGGAGAGGGCGATGCCAATTTGGTCTGACAATTGTTTGGCGAGTTCGATCTCAAAATTGTCCCACTGTCGGGGAGTGCAGCACTGGTGAGCGATCAGGAAACCCCAGAGCGTTTCCTGTCGGAAAATGGGAGCCACTAAATTGGCCTTAACCTCAAACTGTTGGAGCATTTCAGCATAACAGGGGGGGATATCCGCGTGTTCTACGTTGCTGATGGTCCCCACCCAGCCCTGACGATAGCGCTCCACACAGTCTGCCTGAAAATTCAGATCTTCAATATCCTGGCCCAAAATGACGGTCCAACCTGGCGTCACAGCCTCTTGAACCACGGTTCCGCCTACCTCATCTGGCCACAGCCGAAAAATTAGCACACGGTCAGTCTGCAGGAGCCTTTGCGCTTCGGATACAGCCGTTTGTAGGATTGACGTCAGTTTCAGGGATTGGCGAATTTTTTGGGTGACTTCGGCGAGTAGTTGCGATCGCTGACATTGTCGCTGCAACTCTGCTTCCGATTGCTTGCGCTGGGTGATGTCTCGCAGAATTGACAAATGGCGATGGGGTAAAAAGTTGGCCACAGTGGTGTACTCAGTGTCCCGAATCTGACCATCTGGGCGGAGTATTCGAAGTTCCCCGATTCCCTGTTCCTGTTCTAGCAGTCCCCGCCAGGTGGGTCCTCCCTCTAAAGTCGGTTCTGAGAAGTCAGCGACTGAACGGCCGATCAAGTCTGCCCGCGACAAACCGAACAACTCATGGGCGGCTGGATTGGCCGAAACGTACTGACCCTCATCGTTGGTAATGACAATGGCGTCAAGGGCGCTGTCAAAGATAGCCTGGAGAATTTGCTGCGTTTCTTGGCGATCGCGGATCTCCTGCTGCAACTGTGTGTTTGTGGCGACCAGGGCAGCTGTGCGGTCTTTGACGGTTTCTTCTAGATAGTTGAAGAACTGGGCTTGGGAGAGGGCGATCCCAATTTGATCAGCCAACTGTTTTAACAGCTGTTTTTCAGTCTCCTCCCATTGGCGAGGGCGATCGCATTGATGCACAATCAGCAGCCCCCAGAGGTGATCTTGGATAAAAATGGGGACGACCAGCCGGGCGATTACCCCAAATTGCCGCAGCTGTTCCAACCGCTCGGGTGGGAAGTTGGATTGATCGAGGTCGGCAATGGCTGAGATCGGCGTCTGGCGCTGCAAGTTAGCGCAATCGGCTTGAAAACCCGGGTTCGTTATAACTCGGCCTCGCAGGGCAGGCCAATTGGTCAGCACAGTCTCTTCCGCGACAGCCCCAGCGCCATCAGCCTGCAGTTGCACAATCAAAACCCGATCGGCTTGTAACAATGCGTGTACGCCGTTCGTGGCGACCCGGAGAATTTCCTCAATTTCCAAGGACTGACGAATCTTTAGGGTGAGGTCGGCGAGCAGTTGGCGCTGTTGATTCTGACGCCGGAGTTCCGCCGCTATCTGTTTACTCTCTGTAATGTCTCGCCCGGTTGATTGGAACATAAAAAAGTGTTCCTGGCGGTCAAACAGCGCCCGATGCGTCCACTGCAGCCAGCGCACCTCCTCCGTGGGCAGACGCATGCGGCATTCAATGGCTCCGACCGGATTGTCTCGGCTCAGGGAGGCCAGATGCCGCATGACAGCTTCCTGGTCTTCTTCTACCACCCAGGATAGAAAATTGTCTCCGACTAGCGCCTCTGCGGGTCTGTCGAAATACTGACAGTAGGCTTGATTGACGAAAAGTAGCCTACCATCGGCTAAAGACCGACAAATTAACTCTGTCTGGTCTTCGACGATGGCGCGATAGCGAGCTTCGCTCTCCTGCAGGGCGACGTCTATCCTGTGGTGTTCTGTCAGGTCGCGAATCAGCCAGCGGAAACCCACGATTTGATCCTGATAATCTCTTATAGAAGCAACTGTGAGGGCGGTGTAGATGGCTGGTTGGTTGCGGGGTTGCAGACGTAGCTCTACTCCTCGGAGTTGTTCTCCTTGCTGAAGTTGGGTCAGCAGAGAGTAGAACGGCTGAACGTCTGTTCTCGCTAGAATAGCCGCCAGTGGTTTGCCAATGAGCGCGTTCTGGTCTTGGTTAAGCAGGGTGGCGACCATGCGGTTTGCCTGTTGGATAATGCCCTTAACATCTGTGACCAGGTATCCGTCTGGCGCTAACTCAAATAACTCTAGGTATTGCTGGCGCTCAGTCGCTACGGTTTTGTTGGCCGCCTCCAGTTCCTCCTGCTGCATGTACATTTCCTCCATGACATGCAGTTCTTCGAAGGTTTGTGAAAGTTCTTCCATTGCTTCGACTAGCAATGCTGATGAGTCAGACTGCTGACTAACTTTCAGCAGCAAATTTTCCAGACGTTGCTGGGCGGCCTGAAACTGCTGACTAAAGACAGTTATCTCTATCTCCATCTTTCCACTGGCTTCTGCTCTCAAATACTTGCTTGGCTTCTATGAAAATGGGAGCTATGAGCATTGGAGCAGCCAAACATGGGGATGTTGTGAGGATAAGCTTTTTTCAAAAGAAATCAGCTCGTAATCAATCGAAGAAAGTTAGGGCGTCTTAACAGGTTGTGTTTCTAATCGGGTGCTTAGGAAAAAGAGAGAATCATCTTTGGAGCGATCGCTCAAGCCAGAATGAACCGAGTAAGTCATGGGATAGCGGCGGCGAGTAGTAATTTCCTTGGGCGTAGTCACAATTGAGCGATCGCAGCATCTCAACCTGCTCCGCTTTCTCCACGCCTTCTGCGATTACTTCCATGTCCAAGTTGTGGGCAAGGGTGATGATGGCGCGGACAATTTCCAAATTTCCGGCGTCGCATTCCATCCGGTGAATAAAAGAACGATCAATCTTTAAAGTGTCGATGGGGAAATGACTCAAGCGGCTCAGTGATGAAAACCCGATCCCAAAGTCATCGATCTCTAGCTTCACCTGTAACTCTTTCAGTTCTTCCAGCACAGTTGTCGCCCGCTGCACATTGCTCATCATCACCTCCTCCGTAATCTCCAGCTTGAGACAGTTGGGATCGAAGCCCGTTTCCTGCAAAACGTCGGCCACCTGAGTCGCCAGATTGGGTTGGCTAAACTGCCGATTAGAGAGATTCACACTCAGCGTCAACGGATTTGGCTTAGAAGGATGGGCGGAATTCTGGAGCGTTTGAGCCCTTTGAGCCCAGTCAAGCTGCAATTGAACGAGCTGCCGACAGGCGGCTTGCAACACTAATGTTCCCATGGGGACGATCAAACCCGTTTCTTCAGCAACTGCTAGAAATTCACCCGGAAGCAACAATCCCTGTTGGGGATGTCGCCACCGCACTAAGGCCTCAAACCCGGTGACCTGCTCATCGGTCAGCGACACAATGGCTTGATAATAAACCCTGAGATGATACTCCTGAATGGCTTGGCGTAAATCTTGCTCCAGTTGGAGCGCCTGCATTGCTTGAGTCTGCATCTGCGCCTGAAATAGCTCAAAACAAGCCCGTCCCTTCTGCTTCGCCCGGTACATGGCGATATCCGCGCCTCGCAATAGGGCTTCGGCGTCAGGCGGCAAAGAATCACTCAAAACAACACCGATACTGCCATTAATCACAACGTCATGATCTTCAACGGAGATAGGGACCGCCAGGACTTGTTGAATCCGATTCGCACAGTCTGCGGCTTCATGCCGCGTATGGAGGTCATCTAACAGAATGACAAATTCATCGCCCCCTAACCGCGCCACGATATCGACTTCTCTGAGGGACTGGGTCAGTCGGCGGGCGGTTTCGATCAGGATAAGATCGCCTGCTCGGTGCCCCAGGCTATCGTTGATTACCTTAAACCGATCCAGATCCAAAAATAGCAGGGCAAACAAACGTTCAGGACTCCGTTGACGCTCTTTCAGCGCATGCTCAAGCCGATTAAGGAAAAACCGCCGATTCGGTAAGTTTGTCAGGGAATCATAGCAGGCGTCGTGATAAAGCTTTTCTTCCAGAAGTTTTCGGTCAGCTATATTGCGAATCAGCCAGCGCCAACCGATGACTTCATCCTGGGGGTTGGTGATGGCGGAAAGGGCGATCGCCACTGGCAAGGGTTCACTCCCTCGCGGTTGCAGACACATCTCCCAATCCTGTAATGACCGCCATTGAGCGAGTTGATTGAGTTGGGCAAGAAACGGTTTGCGCTCTGCCGGGGCGACAAAGACCGTCAGGGGTTTGCCCACCAGAAACTGCTGTTTCACCTGAAGTAGGCTCGCCGCTGGCTGGTTTGCTTCCTGAATAACCCCATTGGGATCAGTCACCAGATAGCTATCGGGGGCAAATTCAAATAATTCTTGGTACCGTTTACGTTCTGCCGCCAGTGTCTGATGAGCCGCGATTAATTCCCCATTCTTTTGGTGCAACTCCTCTGTAACGACAGTCAACTCCTCCAGGATTAAGGAGAGGTCTTCCAAAGCTGCTGTCAATAGGTCTGTTGTGGAAGCAGGAGATGCGCAATAGACGCCTTTTTGCAGGCTCTCCAGGCGTTGGTAGGCTGCCTGAAGCTGCCGATCAAAGTAAAGCTGATCATATTTTTTCACTTTCACAAATGCACCCCAATCGCATCTGATTAAAAAGCTTGGGAGATTTCAGCAGTTCCTAGACACAATACATCCTGTACAGACGTTGCACCTATAGTCTCTATAGGATGCATTGTCTCTACTAAATTATGGGGCGATTCCGAATTCTTGAGCCATATCCGATTGTTTTCCTGAATCTTGATCACTGAATGTGCTGCTGGGCAAGGGGGAGCGTAACCGTAAAGGTGGCGCCCAGGCCAGCCTGACTGTCGAGAGCGATCGCGCCGCCATGTAAATCCACAGCTTTTTTCACAATCGCCAGTCCCAATCCTGTGCCCGGGCGATTATCTACATTGTGGGCTCGATGAAAGGGCTCGAACAGATGGGGGTGATCCGCTGGCGGAATGCCGATGCCCTGGTCTTGAATTCTAAAAATTGCCTGGTTGTCCTAGCGGGGCAGCTCAACATAAACTTTGCTGTCGTCAGGTGAATATTTCAAGGAGAGGGCGATCGCAGATGAGTATCTTCATTCTCCTAAATAGATTTCGCCGCCTTTAGGAGCATATTTCATTAACAATCTTCATGCAAAAGACAATGGCGCTAAATGTAGCTTTACGATAAGCGGAAAAGTCCTCAAACCGATCTCCAAATCTCAGCGTCTTCCAGCCCCATGCGATCTACCTAGCGCAAGTTGATCGGCCCCTGCGAGAGACCGGGTTTCTGTCAAAGATATTCAGCCAACTGCTATTCCATCGCAGCAACCCGGTCTCTAAGCCAAGATGCGTATCTGGCGCAGAAACCCGGTCTCTAGGCCAAGATGCGTATCTGTCGCAGAAACCCAGCCTCTCAGCTGTCTCTCAACCAAATCTTCCCCCGCTCCCCCTGCCCCCCCCGCCTTTCAATTACGCCTCCCCATCTCCCCCATCCCCTCCATCTTCCCCATCTCCACTAACCTCCTCCACTTCCTCCATCAACAAGATGACGCCTTGACGATCTTCTGCAGGTCCCATCAGAGGATTAAAAGTAATCCGACAGAGAAAACTCCGCCCCCGGCGATTGACTGCATCCACGGATAATTCCAAGCGGGTTTCCCCAGCAAGGCAGGCGCGGATCATTTCTCTGAGTTGGTCAACAGGCAAACCAATATCAAGGTTAAAGAAGGACTGCCCCTCCACCTCGTCCAGGCGCAAGCCCCACAAGTTTTCAGTCTCCTGGTTCCAGGTGAGGATATTGAACTGCTGGTCGATTACCACAACGCCCGCCCTGATGCCCGCTAGGACAGATTTCAAATAGGCGCTGGCCTTGCTTGCTTCATCGGTGCGTATCCGCAGCTCTTCATTGCTGGCCTGCAGTTCCTCATTGGTGGATTGCAGTTCTTCGTTCATCGTCTCCAGTTCTTCATTGGTGGACTGGAGTTCTTCATTGGTAGTCTCTAGTTCCTCATTGATGGACTGGAGTTCTTCGTTGGTGGTCTCCAGCTCTTCATTGCTGGCCTGGCGTTCTTCATTGGCGGTTTCCAGCTCCTGGTTAGCGCGCTCCAGTTCTGACTGCAAATCTTGGTAACGGGTGACATCAATGAAGCTAATGCTGACCCCCAGAAAATCACTGCCATTTTCCTGCAGAGGAGTGATCTGCACATCCAGAAATTGGTTGCTTCCATCCGGCAAGCTGCGGATCACATCGGCCATCAAGATTGAATGGCGCTCCTCGTAAGTTTCCTCAATCCGGGAGCGTAACTCTACCGGGCGGTAGGAAATTTCCAGGTCTTGCAGGGGCTTCCCCAAATCCTTAAAGTTAATGCCAAACATTGACCGGGCGGTGGCGTTCGCCATCATCAGGTTTCCCGTAAAGTCCACCACGATCTGGGCTAGGGAAATGGCGTTAAAGGCGGCGTCCCTGAGACGAACATGGACCGCCAACCGATTACCCGCTTCCTGATCGCCCCCTTGGGCCAGCACCAACAGGCGATCGCGCAGGTTGATATTGGGCGCTTTAGCAAAGATGCGGTTCTGCAGATTCAGGGGGGTAAATAGGTTGGCGTGGGTCAGCAACATTTCGGCTCTGCCCAAAAACAGCGCTCCGTTGCTGTTGAGCGCAAAGTGAAACCGAGACAGAATTCGCCCCTGGGTCTCAGCGTTGAAGTACATCAGGGTATTGCGGCACACCAGCAGATCGAGGCGGGCGATCGGGGCGTCTTGCACCAAGTCATGGCGACCAAAAATAACCGATCGGCGCAGATCTTGACGAAAGACATAGTAACCCCCCACAACTTCGAAGTATTTGACCCGCCACTCCTCAGGAATAGGCTGAACGTCCTGCTCCCGATAGCGGGCATGGCGAGCCGATGTCAGGGCATCTTCGTCAACGTCGGTGGCGTAAATCTTGACGCGCTGACGAAATTGGGCAGGACCCAGCAATTCGGTCAGGATCATGGCCAGAGTATAGGCCTCCTCGCCGGAGGCGCAGCCTGCACTCCAGACTCGAATCGGCTCTTCCGGGAATTTTTCGTTCAGGATGCGAGGCAGGGTTTGCTGCTGCAGGTAAGTCCAGGCGTTTTCGTCCCGGAAAAAGGAGGTGACGTTAATCAGAATTGTATTGAACAGGGGGGGAAATTCCTCTGGATGAACTTCCAAATAATCCAGATAATCCCTATAGTTATTAATATTTCGGGACAGCATCTGCTTGCTCACTCGACGCTGGAGCGAGGAGCGCTTATACCCGGTGAAATCAAACCCGCGATTTCGCCTCAAATAGTCCAAAAGCGCCTCAAATATGCGATCTTCGTCGTTTGTATTCATGAGGTTTTCATCACCAGCGTAATCAGGGTGGGAGCGATTTCATCCAGAGGCAACACAAAATCTACACTGCCAGTTTGGATGGCGGCGACCGGCATTCCTGAAAATTCTGCAGTCTTCTCATCCTGAACAATAACGGTCCCCCTCATTTTTTTGATCGCCTGCACGCCATAGACCCATCACCGCCGGTGCCTGTCAGCACCAACGAGATCGACCGCTCCTTATGACTGGCGGCGACAGAGTCATACAGGAGATCCGCAGAAGGTCGAACAAAAGGCGCCAACTCCGATTGATTGAGGGAGAGGGTGTTGTCCGGGTTGACCAGCAGATGGCGGTTGGGCGGGGCGATAAAGACAGTTCCTGGCTTCAGGGCGTCTCCTTCTTCGGCTTGCTTGACGGCCAAAGGAGTTCGTCTACTGAGGATGTCCGCTATCAGAGACGTATGCCGGGGATCCAAATGGTGGACGATCAGGACCGGCGCTGAAAAATCTTTCGGAAGAGCTGATAGAACCTGAGTAGGAGCCTTTAACCCACCTTTCGAAGCTGCTAAAGCAACGATGTCAAACGCTGAATCTTCAGACAGATCGGTTAGATCTTCTGCTGCATCAAGGACTTTGTTTCCTAATTGATTGGATTGACTATCCAAGGGTTGCACAATGAGTAATACTCTCGGTGCCCTCATTATCCCTAATTGTTTATAGGTTCGGATGCGCCCGACTTTTCCATAGAGCCAGAACCCAATTTAAACCTAACGCTTGCCTTGGAAAATAATTTTCCATACAAGCAAGAATCGTTAAATTTTATTTCTTCGAATCTTCTTGTGTCTGCAGATGCTACGCTTTCTTGCAGCTCTAGCATCTGCCCCGCCAGTTACTGCTTATTTTTCTTCAACTCGGGTAGCCTGGTGATTGACTCTGAGCAACGGCTCACTCAGTAAATATCTGCTAACCGTTGAGATCGCTCTGCTCCCCTCTTCTTTAGCCCTCCTTTATATAAATAAATCAGCGCTGAGGGGAGAGTAAAGCTAGGCTCTGCGCCCTTAAACCCTCGGCAATAACGCTCCAAGTCTCAGCAATGACTCTCTAAGTCCCAGCAATGATGCTCCAGGACTCAACGACGAAGCTCCAGGACTCGACGACGAGCATCAAAGACTCAACGACGAGTATCAAAGACTCAACGACGAGTATCAAAGACTCAATGATGAGAATTCAGGACTCAACGATGAAACTTTATGGCTTGATTGCCTGACAAAACTTTTTTGTGAATGTCTGAAAAGCCCTCACCCCCAACCCCTCTCCCAGAGGGCGAGGGGAGCTGATCCACTCTCTTATCCCCTCTCCCCTCGGGCTACCGTGTATACAGATCTCGAAATTGGTTGTGTGAAATCTTGGCTTACCCCCCTTAGTTCCCCCTTGGCAAGGGGGGAAACTCCAGTCCTTCCCCCTTTGCAAGCTATCCATTAATCGCATCTTTCTTAATAATCCTGAAAATACTTCTGGAAGGGAATTGTAGGCTTTTCAAGCGGTGTAATCAGGTCAATTAGGTCAGAA